>Ga0366751_1001_pt1 | contig 87139 bp, 86 predicted proteins | sample BONcelHN113001D5_FD_207087 | JGI IMG/M metagenome (GOLD analysis project Ga0366751, IMG submission 207087) | Enriched cells from coal bed in the Powder River Basin, Montana, United States - BONCAT cells N11 rep1 HSBNCT.N11.300.1.D5 ...
CTGCTGAACAACTTGAACAAATGAAAGTGCTGACTTATAAAGTCAACGAAGTCCTTAAGGATTTGTTCGACAAAGGCAATATGCTTCTTGTTGACTTCAAACTTGAATTTGGGGTATTCCACGACCGTATTGTTCTGGGTGACGAATTCTCTCCAGACGGTTGCCGTCTATGGGATAAAGACACTAAGAAAAAACTCGACAAAGACCGTTTCCGTCAAGGTTTAGGCGGTGTGGTTGAAGCTTATGAAGAAGTGGCGACACGTTTAGGTCTCGATCTTTCAGATATTTAATCCGTCTACAGATTCAAAAAACCGGGCTTTAAGCTCGGTTTTTTATGATCGTGAATAAAGGATTCAATCGAATAAATAAATTTATTTAATAAAAATCATCGTTTTTACACTTTCTACTCAAGCCGCTAATATAATTTCATAGCTGGCAACATTGCAATTGAATCTTGATTGATATCTTGCTCACCAGATCATTGTTTATCCTATAGGATGTATCTCCCAAGACATCCTATTTTCAGCCCGATTCTCCATGAATTGGGCTTTTTTTATTGCTGCTGCTGTTCCTGCTGCCAACGACGTTGCTGTAAACGCTCACCTTCCACTTCACGTTTGTTCCGCGCGGACTCATATAACTTAGTACCTTTTAATTCAGGCGGCAAATAGTCTTGCAAGACAAAATGCTCTGGGTAATTGTGTGGATAAAGATAATTCACGCCATAGCCCTGCTCTTTCATCAATTTGGTTGGTGCATTTCTTAGATGTAAGGGTACCGGTAAATTCGCAGTTTTTTCAGCGAGATCTAAAGCTTTATTGATGGCCAAATAAGTACTATTACTTTTGGCACTGGTCGCCAAATATACTGCACACTGTCCCAAAATAATACGGCATTCCGGCATACCTACAGCTTGAACTGAACGGAAACATTCTCCCGCAAGAAGCAAAGCATTCGGATTCGAGTTACCAATATCTTCAGACGCCGCAATCAGCATACGACGGGCAATAAAGACCGGATCTTCACCGCCTTTGAGCATGCGTGCCATCCAATACAAAGTCGCATCCGGATCGCTACCGCGAATTGACTTAATAAAAGCCGAGACCAGGTCATAATGCTGCTCGCCCGATTTGTCATAGCGGGCAATATTCTGCTGCGCGACTTTCACCACAATGGCATTGGTAATAATATTTTCAAGTTCAGGTTCAAAGGTGCTGGCAATCAGGTCTAGCAGGTTAAGGGCCTTACGTGCATCTCCGGCAGCAAATTGAATCAGTGCTTCATATTCTTCAATTTGAATATATCGTTCTTTTAAAAAGGCATCGTTTTGTAGAGCCTGATTCAATAAAGTTTGAATTGCATCGGCATCTAAAGCATTCAGGCTATACACCTGACAACGCGATAACAATGCACTATTCACTTCAAAGGAAGGATTTTCCGTTGTTGCGCCAATCAACGTGATTTTACCCTTTTCCACTGCATTCAATAAGGCATCTTGTTGTGACTTATTAAAACGGTGAATTTCATCAATAAAGACTACAGGTTTAAGTAAATCACCACTTTGAGCAATGATTTCACGCAGTTCTTTCACTCCAGTATTCAGGGCAGATAGACTGACAAAAGGTCGATCAACCGCCTGTGCCAGAAGTAAAGCAATGGTGGTTTTCCCTACACCCGGTGGTCCCCAAAAAATAATCGAGGGTAAATGCCCTTGATCAATCATTTGGCGTAAAGGGGCTTGATTACCCAATAAGTGGGCCTGACCGATAATTTCTGCTAAATCACGTGGGCGGAGCCGCTCAGGCAGTGGAATATGACTATCTGACATCTTGTTATTTCTTTACTATGCTTAAAACCAGTCTACTATGTAATTTTAATATCGCGTATTTCAATTGAAATGTTTTACAAAAAAATCATCTGGTTTTGAAGCTTGCTGATTCCAGCAGTTTTGCAACAGGCAGCACAAACTTGGCAAGATTAAACTGAGATCAACTAAATATTTTTTAGAAGATCTTTTCCAAAAAGTGTACGGTCAAAATTAGCGTACCCAACGAACAATATAGTCTTCAATATCTGCTTCATTGACTTCAACTTCCGAAATACAGCGCCCTGCGGCCGACTTTTTCGCCTTAATCACACTCTGCCGTGTACCGGTATTTAAATAATGCCAAGACGGCAACTTTTTGCCTTCTTTTAAGCGACGGTAAGCACAACTGGGTGGCAACCAGTGAATGGTGGCCAATTTATCAGGAGTCAGTTGAATGCAATCAGGAACATACTTAAAACGCTCGGCATAATTACTGCAATGCGCTGTTTTGCAATCGAGAAGTTTGCATGAGACCTTGGTATAAGCTACTTCACCAATTTCTTCATCTTCCAGTTTAATCAGACAACATAAACCACACCCATCACAAAGTGCCTCCCACTCAGTAGGATTCAGTTCAGCTAAAGGATATTTTTTCCAAAATTCCGGACGTAATTTGGCAGTCATAAAACGAAAAAAAAGAAGAGAGCTTAGCCATTATTATAGCGTGTTCAAGTTCACAATGTAGGAATGTTATTTTTACTTTGAATCATATATTTACTGTCAAAGTGAACATTTTTTCAACATAAGAATAACACTTTTAGGAATTTCAACGTCCTATACTAAATCTACTTTGAAAATAACAACACTTGGAGAAAGCTTATGTTCCGTTGGGCGATTATTTTTGCAGTGATTGCACTTATAGCCAGTCTGTTAGGTTTCGGTGGTGTCGCCGGTCTATCTAAAGACTTCGCGGTTATTCTACTGGTCATTGCAGTTATTCTAGCAATTGTCGGCTTCCTCTCTCGAGGGAAAGTATAAATTCCTTATACCTCTAGTTTTATAAAAAAGAGCCTATTTAGGCTCTTTTTTATATTAAAAATCCATCTATCCCATTCAAAACAACCTGAATCAAATTAAGCAAAAATTTAAAGTATTTTTCACACATTTAACTCAAGTCACTATTTCAAGCTAAAGAATAAATCCGAGATCTTTTGATTAGGGTCTTAAGTGACGTGGTCTGAACCCTGTGATCAATAAACCAATCGCATAAGCCAAAACCCCCACTATACAAAGTCCAATTACTTCAAATACGCGAATCCATTGTGAAACATCGCCGTTATACCAAGTCAAGGCATACCAAAGTGCCGCAATCATGATGGCATTGGCAATAGCAAACTGAAAGAAAAGTTTCTTCCAGTGCGCCCCAAAGCGGAAAATATCGCGTTGGTGCAGATAAAAATACAACATTCCGGCATTTACCAGTGCAGAACCTGAAGAGGCCAACGCCAACGCCATATGTTCTGCTTCCCAATGGATCAGTTTAAAGAAGCCAATAAAGACTACGTTTAAAATCGCATTGGCTGCAACGGCCATTAAGCCGACACGTACAGGGGTTCTGGTATCTTGCTGTGCGTAAAAGCCCGGCGCAAAGACTTTAATCAGCATAAAGGAAATGACCCCGGCACTCATGCATTGCAAAGCCAATGCCGTCATCTGTGTATCTTCTAGGGTGAATTGCCCACGCTGGAACAAGGCCTGAATGATGGGCGTGGACAACATGAACAAGGCAATACTGGCGGGAATACCGACCAGCATAATCACTTTAGCAGCCCAGTCGATCATGCCACGGAACTTGGACTGATCTTGCTCGGCATGACGCATAGAAAGTGATGGCAGGATAACCGTGCCAATTGCCACCCCAATTAAGCCCAAAGGCAATTCTGTCATGCGTTCGGCACTATATAGCCAGGACACCGAACCATCTTGCATGAAGGATGCCCAGATGGTATTCAGCAGCAAATTGATTTGCGTCACCGAAACACCAAATAAGGCAGGCAGCATCAATTTCATGATGCGATCCACACCTTCGTGCTTAAAATCAACTTTAGGTGGAATCAGCAGATTTTTACGCCACAGCTCCGGGATTTGAATCACCAGTTGCAAGATCCCTGCAACCACGACTGCCCAACCTAAGGCCATAATCGGTTCAGCCATATACGGTGTCAACCACCATGCGCCTGCAATCATGGTGATATTCAGTAAAACCGGTGCAAAAGCTGGGGTCGAAAATGAACCGTAACTATTTAAGATACTGCTGGCAAAAGCAGTCAGCGACATAAACAGTAAATATGGAATGGTCAGACGGAACATATCTGTGGCTAAGGCAAATTTTTCTGGATCACTATGGAAACCCGGTGCATAGATATACAAAATCGCAGGGGCAGCAATCATGGCAATAAAGGTCAGTGCAGTCATAAAGGTCGCCAGGCAACCAAATACCCGACTAATCAGAATTTGCACTTCAGCATGGGTTTTTGTGGTTTTGTATTCGGTTAAAACCGGAATAAAGGCTTGCGAAAATGCCCCTTCGGCAAACAGCCGCCGAAAGAAGTTCGGAATACGGAAGGCAACCACAAAGGTATCAAAATCTTTACCTGCACCAAACACATTCAGCAAAACCACATCCCGGACTAGACCCAAAACCCGAGACAACATGGTCATTGCACTGACAATAAAGGTCGACCGCCACAGTGCCATCATTTCCACCCAGTATTAAAATAAGTCGCTATTGTAAAGAAACTTCACAGGAATTTCGTTGTTAAATCATAAACTCGAGCAGCTATTGATCTGCTTTATATTGTTGTATTAAAGCTCTGGTTTTTGGCCAATCAAAAAAAGGCCCAGGATCAGTTTTACGTCCTGGTGCAATATCCGAATGCCCTGCCAGATGTTGCAATATCTTCGGATAGGTCTCCTGCAAGGTCGTAATCACCTTTGCCAATGTATTGTATTGCACATCCTCAAAAGGCTGGTCATCGCTGCCTTCCAGTTCAATACCAATAGAATAATCATTACATTCTTTTTTGGCCAAATAGCTGGAACGCCCTGCATGCCAGGCGCGATCATTAAAATTCACGAATTGCAAAACCTCACCACTGCGCAAAATTAACAGATGGGTAGAAACCTGCATGCCTTCAATGGTTTGAAAATAAGGATGAACTGACCAATCCAGCTGGTTTTGAAAAAACTGTTCAATATAGCCACCGCCAAATTGCGAGGGCGGCAAACTGATGTTATGCACCACCACTAACTGAATTTCAGTATGTTCGGGGCGTTGATTATAGTTCGGGGATGGTACTTGCCTTGCACCGATCAACTGACCATCGATGACCTGAAAAGACGGTGCCTGTTGCATATTCCTATCCTCAGTTTTATTCGTCTAAGTAGATGATTTTAGCGTAATCCTAAAACTTTAAACTTAAAATCTCAAACTCCCCGAATAAAATCCATTGAAAAACCATTTCTTTTAAATGAACAGTGCTAATATAACGCGCAATTTTCATGGCTTAAAAAAGATACGGAATTCTGATGAGCATCTCTCAATCTTTGTTAGAACACGCAATCCAGATCAATATTCAACAGGCTTTACAAGAAGATATTGGCGAGGGTGATATCACCGCTTTATTGACTCCTGAAGATGAACAAGCCACTGCAACTATCATTAGCCGTGAAGATATGGTTCTGGCGGGTCAACCTTGGGTGAATGCTTTAATCCAGGCCTATGATTCATCGGTACAAGTGACTTGGCTTAAAAATGATGGTGATCGTGTCCAAGCCAATCAAGCCTTTTTAAAACTGGCCGGTTCTGCACGCAGCTTACTGACGGTTGAACGCCCTGCACTGAATTTTGTACAAACACTTTCTGCGGTAGCAACGAAAACAGCTGAATATGTAAAACAATTAGAAGGTTTAAACACCAAATTGCTCGATACCCGTAAAACCCTTCCCGGCTTACGTATTGCACAAAAATATGCCGTAGCGATTGGCGGTGGTCAAAACCATCGCATTGGTTTGTTTGATGCCTTTTTAATTAAAGAAAACCATATTATGGCAGCAGGTGGCATTACTCAGGCGATTGCCAAAGCGCATAATATTGCACCGGGTAAACCTGTAGAAGTTGAAGTTGAAACTTGGGATGAACTCAATCAAGCCTTGGAAGCCCATGCCGATATCGTAATGCTGGATAATTTCAGTCAACAGCAAATGATTGATGCGGTGAAGCATGTGGCAGGTCGTTGTAAGTTGGAAGCTTCGGGCAACATCACCATTGACAACTTACGTGAAGTGGCAACGTCTGGTGTCGACTATATTTCTATGGGCGTTTTAACCAAAGACGTCAAAGCGGTTGATTTATCAATGCGCTTTAATGCCTAAGTCTGCTCAGTATCATTTCTTGATTGAGATTTCGGTTTAGATGTGAAATCCTGAATTTCACTGGAGGGTGGGTTCTGTTGCCAAGCGGATTGGATCGATTCTTTTTCTGAAGCCCTTGGATCACTGGTCATCAGCGCCAGCGTTACCACGGCTACAACTAAGATAATGATATTTAACATCTACTCCTCCTGTAAAATAAAACCTGATTCTAAGCACTGAATATGAACTTGATCTTAAGCCTGCGTTTCAAAAGGTGCAGCTATTACAGCCTTTTTGTATCCACTCCTTTAGATGATCTATATAAAAAACGCACCTTGAGGTGCGTTTTTTATTTCTTAATTAAACAACTTACCAGCCTAAAGCTTCCTGTTGTTTTTTAATTAATTCTTGAATGCCTTTTTCAGCCAGTTCAAGCATCTCGTTACACTGTGCACGCGTAAAGGGTTTTTCTTCGGCAGTACCTTGCAGTTCAATAAATTCGCCTGCTTGTGTCATGACCACATTTAAGTCGGTTTGACAGCTTGAATCTTCTTCATAACACAGATCCAACAACGCTTCATCTTTATACATACCGACAGAAATCGCAGCCACCAAGCCTTTAAGTGGGTCTTGCTTAATTTTCTTTTTCTCAAGCAATACATTCATTGCATCAATGAGAGCTACGGCTGCCCCAGTAATAGCTGCGGTACGTGTACCACCATCTGCCTGAATCACATCACAGTCAATGGTAATGGTATTTTCACCCAGTTTTTTCAAATCGACCATGGCACGCAAGCTACGACCAATCAGACGCTGAATCTCTTGAGTACGGCCACTTTGTTTACCACGAGCGGCTTCACGGTCACTACGGGTATGCGTTGAACGTGGCAACATACCGTATTCAGCAGTGACCCAACCTTGTCCCTTGCCTTTAAGAAAACGTGGTACTGAATTATCAATACTTGCGGTACAAAGAACTTTAGTATGACCAAATTCAATCAATACTGAACCTTCCGCATAACGCGTATAGTTGCGGGTAATTTTTACGTCACGTAATTGATCTACTGTACGTTGGTCGATACGCATAATGGGTTCTCTTTGGCTAAAATTCATTGCGGCCTAGTATAACAGAAGCAAGCTTGAAGGTTTTGCTGACAGACTGTCGATTGACAAAAACCATAAAATCACGCTGCTTCTATTTGGCCACCAGTTGAATTAGCCTCCCATTATGCTTAGCTCAAATCCCTTTCTATTTCACTTTAAAAGCGAAATAATGTTTTTAACTTCTGTTTCGATTGCATAATCGAAGCTGTCCAGGAATTCGGTAAAGAACATTTAGCTAAACGTACCCAAACACTGCCAAACTGTTTCATAAAACTGGCTTCGTTATAGTGAATGCCATACTCTGCGCATAAGGCACGAATTTTGGGTGCCGCTTCTGCATAACGGTTAGCCGGCATATCCGGGAATAAATGGTGTTCAATTTGATGACTCAAATTACCACTTAAAATATGCAACCATTCTGTGCCACTAAAGTTACTCGATCCACGAATTTGACGTAAATACCATTCTGCCCGGGTTTCAGTTTCGGTATTATCTGGTTCAAAAGTTTCTGTATCTTCAGTGAAATGACCATTAAAGATCACCGCTGATGCCCATAGACTACGAATCACATTCGCCACGGCATTGCCGGCAAATACAGGTAAAGCATTCGGCCCCGCAATCAGCGGGAAAAATACATAATCTTTGGCCACCTGACGCACCGCTTTTTTACGGAATTTCGCTGAGTCAACCCAGACTTCTTTCCAGGTTTTGGTTTTATAGGCAATTGCATCTTCCAAATGTAGGTTTTGTAAGCCCACATACCATTCGAAAAACACCATCAATTGCATGGCTAAAGGAATATTGAATAAAAAGCGTGGTTCCCATTTTTGCGCCTCACTGACCCGAATCAGGCCATAGCCAACATCATGGTCTTTGCCAATAATATTGGTATAAGTATGGTGAATATAGTTATGGGTATGCTTCCAGTCATCGCCGGTTGCCATGGTATCCCAGTCATAATTGGCACCATTCAGATTCGGGTCATTCAGCCAGTCAAACTGACCATGCATCACGTTATGACCCAGTTCCATATTTTCCACGATTTTGGACAGACCCAACAAACCTGTACCCATCAACCATACTGGTGGAATCCAGCCGCCAAACATTAGCATACCGCGGGAAGCGATTTCGCTATAACGGACAAAATCACGAATTTTATAAATATATTGCGCATCTTGCTCGCCAATACTGTCCATAATTTCACGGCGAATGGCATCGACTTTCTCACCGAATTCGGCAGTTTGTTTAGCGCTCAGATGTTTTGACTTGCTGTTTTCTAGAAATTTAACTGACATATTCATTATTTTTCTCCTGAGTCATGCTCCAGCACCTATTCATCGCAAGTGTGAGCAGAACTAAAATTTTTAAAGGTTGATCACTACAGGACTGACAGCTTGGCTAATACACAATTTAATTTGGGTATTGCTATCGTGGTCAATTTCACCGGTCAGCAAGTTTTTGGTTGAGCCGCTGACTTTGGTACAGGTACAGGTATTGCAAATACCCATACGGCAACCATGTGCTGGTCTTAGCCCCGCCTGTTCGGCACTTTCAAGTAAATTGGTTTTTGCTTCAAATTCTTGTTGGGCTCGTAGAAATACCACCGGTTGTACGGCTGCAGTTTCATCGACAACGACCTGGAAATATTCCTGTTTGAGTTGATCGGCAATCCCCAAGTGTTGATAAATCTGGTTCAGGCTTTGCATCATCCCCTTGGCACCACAGGCATAACTTTGGCGTTGCTTGAAATCGGTTACCCTACTTTCGAGCAGTTCTACGCTTAAATGCTGCTTCTGGGCTACGGTATTAAAATGATGGTAGTGGAACTGTGAATATTGTTCAGCCAATTGCAATAATTCACTATGAAAAGCATTGTCACGAGTAAAATAGAGCAGATCAATCTGCTTTACCTTTTGAATGAGTGCCTGCTCTAACAGTGAATAAATAGCAGTAATGCCGCTGCCTGACGCCAGCAATAGAATAGAATCCTGAGATGAACTTAATGTGAAATCGCCCTGAACTTGAGAAATTTCTACCACGCTGCCTCGAGCTAAATGTGTTAAGGCATTGGATACTTTACCTTGGCGTTTTACTGCAATCACAATGTTGCCCTGAGCGGTAATTTTTACAATCGAGTAACTACGTTGCTGACGAACACCTGCAATCACCACAGTCACTAAAATACTTTGCCCAGCACGAAATGTTTTTGCCTGAAAGTTATGATTAGGCTGAAGCTGAATTTGATAAAAGTCTTCATTCAGCATGTGGACATCGACAATACTGGCTTTCACTTTTTTCCATGCCCAAACTGGATTCACTTTTTCAGCAATAAAATCGATGAAATCTTCTCGAATCCATTGCGGTTGGTACTGCATCACATGACTCATATGAGGTTCCTCTTTTTTATTGCTGGTTATTTATTTGAGTGAACAGGTGTTCTTACAGTGAACACTTGTACACTATTATTATTTTTTACTTCAGTCAACACCTGTTCACTGACATTCGTCGTTTAATTTGTTTTTTTTTGATAGACTTCAGGCAGAATTTTTTTAGGGTAGTCGAATGTCGATACGGGATGAGCGTAAACAACAAAGCCGCCAAGCACTTTTGGATGCCGCGCTTGCTTTAAGCACGTCTGGACGTTCTTTTAGTAGTATCAGTTTGCGTGAAATCGCGCGCCACGTCGGTTTGGTGCCGACTGCGTTTTATCGCCATTTTCAAGACATGAATGAGCTTGGACTCGAATTAGTCGATCACGTTGCCCTGCATCTAAAAGGCATTCTGCATCAACTTGGACAAGCTTATATCTACCAACCGAATACCAAAGCGAAAATCAGCCTAGACCTGTTTTTCCAAGCGGTTGAGCATAATCCTGAACCGTGGGTATTCATGATTGCCGAGCGCTGGGGTGGATCAGAAGTGATTCGTCAGGCCATTGCACGGGAAATTAATTTCTTAATTGAAGACTTGGCCAATGATTTATGCAAAATGGAAACAGTACAGCACATCCGCAATCTACAAGACCTTCAGGTGATTTCAAATATTTTAATTAATTTATCCTTTACTTGGGCAATGACTTGGATGGATATCAATCGTCACTATCAGGCGGATGAACGGATAGAACAACAAATAAAATTTAAGCTGCAAACCATTACCCAGGTACATGTCATTTTTCGCGGAATCTCCAACTGGGATACCACACTGGCAGCAGTAAGCAAGTAATCGCTCAAGATGAGATATAAAAAAACCCGCAATGATTGCGGGTTTTTTAGTACATCCAACTTATTTGGCTTTACGCTCTTTTTCCACCAGGTAGCTCACCACTTGAGTTACTTTCGCATCTTCACCTTGAACCACATATTTACCATTTACCACGACCGCAGGCACACCGCTCAGTTGGTATTGTTGTGCCAATTTCTTCGATTGAGCCACTTTAGAAGTAATCGCGAATGAATTAAACATGCTGTTAAATTTGGCTTCTGGTACGCCATATTTTACAAAGAATTTGGCTTGTGATTTTTGATCAAAAATCTGTTGACCACCGGCATGAATGGCATGGAATAAAGGCAAGTGAGTTTTCTTACGAACGCCTAATGCTTCAGATACATAATAACCACGCGCGCCTTGCTCCCATAGAGGGTTCATCGCAGCAGGTGTACGCACAAAGTTGACATCTTTAGGAATTTTTCTGAGCCAAGCCTGCATATGTGGTTCTAATTTAAAGCAGTGTGGACAGCCATACCAAAAGAACTCACGTACTTCAATTTTTCCAGGAACTTCAACTTTACCTGGGTTGGCAACCACGGTGTAATCTTTACCCGCGACAAAATTGGCAGCCATTGCGGTGCCCGAAAAGGCAAAAACAGCAGTAGCAACACTACCTAAAAGGAATTTTTTCATTGACCTTATTGTCCTCTAAATCGTTATGATTAAGTTATACGATGACTATAAATCAATTATGCCGAATTCGTTTTCATTCTGTGAACTTTTTTACAGCTTTTATCGCTTTTTTGAGAATAAACGCTACACTAAGCCCCTATAACTTTTTTTAAAATATAACGACTTGATTGAGGTGAGACCGATGTCGCAATTGAATGTTGATCCACAAGAAATTGCCAAATTTGAAGCGTTCGCAGCCATATGGTGGGATCAGCATTCTGAGTTCCGTCCCCTGCATCAAATTAACCCTTTACGCTTAAATTGGATTGATGAACATTCAGGTGGCATTGCCGGCAAAAAAGTCCTCGATGTCGGCTGCGGTGGCGGTATTTTGTCTGAAAGCATGGCACGTCGTGGTGCCCAAGTTTTAGGTATCGACATGGGTGAAGCCCCTTTAAATGTAGCGCGTCTTCATGCAGAACAAGAAAATGTGACCAATATTGAATATCGCCAAGTTCCAGTAGAACAGTTGGCAGAAGAACAAGCAGGACAATATGACGTGGTCACGTGTATGGAAATGCTGGAACATGTACCCGATCCGGCATCCATTATTCAAGCTTGCCAAAAGTTGGTCAAACCGGGTGGTCATGTATTCTTCTCGACCATTAACCGTAATCCAAAATCTTACTTGTTTGCAATTATTGGTGCGGAATATGTCCTTCGAATGCTCGCCAAAGGCACGCATGATTATCATAAATTTATCAAACCTTCGGAACTTGCGCATGACATTCGCAGTGCCGGCTTAAAACTTAAAGACATGACCGGTTTGCATTTTAATCCCATTACCAAACGTTATTGGCTGGCACCGAATGTCGATGTGAACTACATGGTTTATACGGTAAAAGAAGGTGCTGAATGAAAGCTGTACTGTTTGACCTAGATGGCACGCTGATTGACACCGCTGCTGACTTTATCCGTATTATTCAAGACATGTGCCGCGATAAACAATGCGAGATCGTGGCTGATGATCTGATTCGTACTCAAGTGTCGGAAGGCGCACGTGCCATGGTGAAACTGGTCTATCCGGAACTTGAGGTAGAAGATCCGGTTTTTCTCGCCCATCGGCAACGTTTTTTAGATCTGTATGGCGAAGATATTGCAGTAGAAACTGACCTGTTTGCAGGCATGTATCCGCTGCTTGAAGAATTGGAAAGCCACGATATTCCTTGGGGGATTGTGACCAATAAACCACGCTGGCTCAGTGAATCCCTGCTAAAAGCGCTCAATTTGACTGATCGCTGTGCCGTTCTGGTTTGCCCGGAAGATGTCAGCAAAACCAAGCCTGATCCTGAACCGATGTATCTGGCAGCCCAGCACATTCAGATTCGACCTGAAGACTGTATCTATGTTGGCGACCATCCACGTGATATTGATGCCGGTCGTAATGCCAATATGTACACCATTTTGGCCGGCTATGGCTATTTACCATTGCAACACAAAGATGACTTAACAGCATGGCAGGCTGATTGTATAGTCAAAACAGTTGCCGAATTACATCAGGTAATTAATCAGTTGGTCATCTCAAAGCAACATAACAATTCTCTGATTTCATAAAGACATAAAAATACGATAAACGAGGAGGTATGCAATGAAATATTCAGAATATCAACCTCGCCCCGATCTGTTAAAAGATCGCATTATCCTGATTACAGGGGCGGGCGATGGTATTGGTCGTGCAGCTGCAATTAGTTATGCCCTGCATGGGGCAACAGTCGTCCTGCATGGACGTGCCTTAAACAAGCTTGAAGTCATTTATGATGAAATTGAAAGCTTGGGTGCACCCCAACCCGCTATTCTGCCTTTGCAACTCTCCAGCGCCTCTTCTCGAGACTATGAGTTACTGGTCGATACTTTAGAAAAACAATTTGGTCACCTCGATGGCATTTTGCATAACGCCGGTATTCTGGGTGAACGCACAGAACTCGCCCATTACCCGGTCGATGTCTGGGACGATGTGATGGCGGTGAATCTGCGTGCGCCATTTTTACTGACACAAACCCTGTTACCACTACTACAAAAATCTGAGCATGCCTCTGTGGTTTTTGCCAGTTCCGGTGTAGGTCGTGAAGCACGTGAGCGTTGGGGGGCCTACTCTGTATCAAAAATTGCCATTGAAGCAGTCAATCAGATTTTTGCCAAAGAAAATGTTTATCCCAATGTGCGTTTTAACTGTATTAATCCGGGCGCAACACGGACGGCCATGCGTGCCAAAGCCTATCCGGATGAAGATCCAAAAACCTTGGCAACCCCTGAAATGATTATGCCGGCCTACCTGTATTTAATGGGTGACGACAGCTTGCATCTGAATGGTCAAAGTATTGATGCGCAGGATTAATCTTTAAAAAGATCAAAAAGGGAGCCTATGCTCCCTTTTTTTATTACCTCCTTTGAGGAGAGAATTTTTAGATAATAAAAAATTATAAATCGTATTTTTAAATAAATTTAACAATAATATTCGGTTTTTCAAATTTAAAGGTTAAGCTTATGCTTATTGATATTGAAAAAAACCCCATATAAGGAATAGATTATGGCTGATCAACAACGTAAAATTGAAACGATCCGTAGTATTAAAAAATTACAGCTTTCAAATACATTGATTACCCGTTTAGATGATGCAGGACAAGCAGACGCAATTGCAGAGGCTGTGAACTCACTTCAAGACCTTGCTGAGCAATGGAACTAGAACAGTTTTATTGAACAGTCAGCATAGGGCTGTTGCAGCCTTTAATCAGAACAATTTCGAGCAAATAAAGCACTATCAAAAATTTGATACAAATTTTTCATCAATATCCTGTTTTTGTAGTATTTAATATCGATATAAAATTTCTTTAGATTTTTAAATCGTGAGATATTTCTGCATAATATCCTTATTATCTCTGCATTTTTTAATAAATGAGTGATTTATCTTCACAGTTTCTCTGCAATTTTTTCGTACATTAGCATGATTGAAATTAATAATTTTTCTATGAGGATTCAACATGAAAAAGATTTTGACAATTTTGGCAATCTCTTTCAGTGCATTGATGGCAAACAGTGTAACCACTGCTGCACCTCACGAGAAACACGATAACAATCGTGGTTGGGATCAATCACGTCATCAGCAATCAAATAATGGTCGAGATTTTCGTGACCAGGATGATGGCGATGATCGTATGCAAGATAAACGCCGTGTTCGGGAAGAACGTGGGGTAAAACGTCTACAACAGCATAAATGGCAAACCGGTTATGTAATGCCGCAGCATTATCGGGGTAACGGTTATAAAGTCGATTACAAAAGCCATGACTTGCCAAGACCCTCTCGTAACCAGCAGTGGTATAAAATTAATAATGACTATATTTTAGTCGACACTGACAGTAATAATATTATTCGTATTCAGGGTTTCTAAATTCAGTTTTATATTCTCTACGCCCAAACTCCGGTTTGGGCTTTTTTTTATTTTTAAAAAATCGTTTGTTTTAACAGCAAGGCTTTGACTGTAAGCTTTTCAGGGTTTTTAAAAATCTTCTTTTTTTCTCCATCAATTTCACAATTCACCTATATAGCTCTCATTTTTTATCTCTAATTTTTGGTTAATTTTGTCTTATCGAAAATATATTTAAAAATGATCTAAGGTGAACGTCATGAAAAAAGTTTTAACAACAATTGCACTGTCTTTATCTGCATTGATGGCTACTTCTGCGATGGCAGCGCCGGATCATCGTTATGATGATCGTCAACGCTATAACCATGCACCCTCACATCAGGACAACCGTTGGGATAATAACAAGCGTTATGATAATAAACGGGTAAACCCGAGTCGTGACTGGCGTGCAGGGCAAAATTTCCCGCGTGTATTCAGCTCATCGAGCTATAAAGTGAGCGACCGTGATGCACGCCGCTTACCGAATACCAACCGTTATCAACAATGGTATAAAGTGAATGGCGACTATGTACTGGTAAACGAACGTACCGACCGTATTGTCCGCATTATCAACTAAAATCGGTTTAAATTTCTGATTACTTAAAAACACCTGAATGTGATTCAGGTGTTTTTTTAATTTTTAGCTTCCCCACAGTCATTTTTTCATTAGAATCAAAGCAGGAATTTTTTTTAATTTGAGATAAGTATGCACGCGAATTCATCGGAAACATCACAAAGCACAACTTTGCAATATGTGCATTGGTTTCGACATTCTGCGCCTTATATCAATGCCCACCGCAATAAAACCTTTGTTATTATGTTTGATGGTGAAGCGGTACAACATGAAAATTTCCAGCATATTATTCACGACCTTGCCCTGCTGCATTCTTTAGGTATTCGTCTGATTCTGGTGCATGGCGCACGTTCACAAATCAATCAGAACCTAAAAGCCAGCGGCATTCAAACCCCATTTCATAATCATCGCCGGATTACCACACGTGAATCTTTAAGCTGCGTGATGAATGCAGTGGGTTCAATTCGTTTGCAAATCGAAGCGCTGCTTTCAATGGGTCTGGCCAACTCACCGATGTACGGCGCACGAATTGATGTCATTTCAGGTAATTTTGTCACCGCAAAACCCTATGGCATTCGTGATGGGATTGATTTCCAGCTGACCGGTGAACTGCGTACCGTAGACACCGATGCCATTCAACGTCATCTTAAAAATCATAATATTGTCTTGCTGGGTCCAACCGGTTATTCCAACACAGGTGAAGTATTTAACCTGGTCGCGGAAGAAGTCGCCACCAATACCGCCATTCTGCTTAAAGCCGACAAGCTGATTTTCCTGGGTAAACAACAAGGTCTGGTCAATGAATTGGGGCAATTGCAGCGTGAAATTCCGCCGCATCAACTTGATCAGCATATTCTGCAATATCAGGACTCCAATCCGGATATTGCGTTGCAGTTACGTGGTGCGAAAAATGCCTCACTGCAAGGTGTACGTCGTGTACATTTAATTTCTTATACCTATGATGGCGCATTGCTGGAAGAACTGTTCACCCGTGATGGTACAGGCACCATGATGACCAATTCACATTATGAAGAAGTGCGTACTGCAAATATTCAGGATGTCGGTGGCTTGATGAAACTACTTCGCCCGCTTGAGGCTGAAGGCATTTTGGTTTATCGCTCACGGGAACGCTTAGAAAGTGAAATTGAGCAGTTTTCTGTGATTGAACGTGATGGTATGATTTTAGCCTGTGCTGCGCTTTATCCGATTCCAGCTTCAGCCCATGAAATCAAATCGGCCGAGATTGCCTGTGTCGCGGTCGATCCCACCTATCGCAAGTCCAATCGTGGTAGTCAAATTTTGTATTATTTGGAAGACAAAGCCAAAAAAATGGGCAATCAGCAACTGTTTGTATTGACCACACGTACTGCACACTGGTTTGTCGAACACGGTTTTGAACCCGCGAGTGTCGATGATCTGCCCAATGCACGTCAGGCGCTGTATAACTATCAGCGCAATTCTCTGGTATTTAAAAAGCCACTTTAAAGTGGCTTTTTTTATCGCTGCTATAGCTTTATTTTTTATATCTTTATGTTTTATTTTGAGGAATCGGACTATTTTTACTTATGCTATTTTTTTCATAAACATATAGCTGCACCGTATTTACAATTAAAATAAAGAAATATCAATAATTTAAAATATTAAAACAGTCTATTTTATTGTTCTTATAAATCACTTTTTCTCCTAAGTTTTTCTTTTTTTTATTTATCTTTTTTTCTCACTAAGAATTCCTATTTTTTTATTTTTTTCGAAAAAGAAAAGGCTTTAGCGTGTCTGTTCATTATTCAATACTTCCTGTTGCGGAGCGACATTCATGAGCACCATTCAAGCAAAATTCTGGGCGAAATCACTACTCCTTTCTTCAGTAGTTGCTGGTGCAATGATGATGTCTGGCTGTGGCAAAAAAGAAGCTGAAACGGTCACCTTAAATATCGGTTTTCAAAAATATGGCCTGTTGCCGATTATTAAAGAACGCGGCACTTTAGAAACAGCATTAAAAAACCAAGGCGTCCATGTGAAATGGGTGGAGTTTCCTGCCGGTCCACAACTGCTTGAAGGTTTAAATGTCGGCAGTGTCTCCTTGGGTGAGGCCGGTGAAGCACCTCCTATTTTTGCTCAGGCAGCCAATTCGAATCTGGTTTATATCGCCAACCAACCGCAAGCGCCTAAAGCTGAAGCCTTAATTGTGCAAAAAAATTCAGCTATTCAAAACATCCAGGATTTAAAAGGTAAACGTGTTGTCCTGAACAAAGGCTCAAACGTGCATTACTTATTACTCAAATTACTTCAAGCCAACAACCTGAAACTGGATGACATTCAAGTGGTGTATTTACCGCCTTCCGATGCACGTGCCGCTTTTGAAAAAGGTGCAGTCGATGCCTGGGTGATTTGGGATCCATTCTTTGCGGCTGCTGAACAGCAAATTGGGGCACGTGTCATTGCAACAGGTGAAAACTTGGTCAGCAATCATCAGTTTTATTTGGCAGATCGTAAATTTGCCGAGCAACATCCGAATGTGCTGAAAGCTGTCGTAAACGAATTAAACACGACTACACAGTGGGTCTCACAACATCAAGATGAAGCGGCCAAACTCCTGCAAAAACCAACAGGACTGTCCAGCGGCATCCTTCAATCCTCCATTTCCCGTATGGGTTTTGGTGTACAACCAATTTCTGACGAAGTGGTGAAAAAGCAGCAAGATGTTGCCGATGCATTTTATAACCAGAAACTGATTCCAAACAAAATTAATATTCAAGCTGCACTTTTAGCCAAGTAATAACAGAACAACAGAGGACTCGACAATGAATCAACATCAGCAACACAACAAAGCAACTTCCTGGTTCAAAACCTCCAGTCATGGCATGAACGCGATGCTGATTGCTTGTGCGATGTTGGGTTCAAGTGCAGCTTGGGCAGTCGATCCTTCGGTTAAAGAACTGCGGATTGGTTATCAAAAAAGTTCCATTAACTTTGCTGTAGCCAAAGAGCAAAAGCTATATGAGAAAGAATTTCCAAACGCAAAAATAACATGGAATGAATTTCCAGCCGGTCCGCAAATTTTAGAAGCACTTGCTGTAGGTTCGGTAGATATTGGCGTCACTGGCGATACGCCGCCTGTATATGCACAGGCAGCCAATAAGCCTTTGTATTACATTGCTTATGAGGCAGCTAAACCTTTGGCATCCGCAATTTTAGTCCCTAAAAACTCGAGCTTAAAAAAACTGAGTGATTTGAAGGGCAAACGTATTGCATTGCAGAAAGGCTCAAGTGCTCATTATTTGGTGGTTCAAGCCGTAGTGAAGGCTGGCTTGAAATGGACAGATATTCAACCGATATGGCTCAGCCCTGCAGATGCACGGGCAGCATTTCAAAAAGGTGCTGTGGATGCATGGGCCATCTGGGATCCATATTACGCATCGACTCAACTTGAAGATCAAGCCAAAGCCCTTGCCTCAGGTAAAGGCCTCAGTCCAAATTACACCTTCTATCTGGCGGCACCTGAATTTGTAAAACAGCATCCACAAGCCATTAAAGGTGTAATTCAACAGATTAATTTAGCCGATGCATGGGTACAAAAGAATCAGCACGCGACTGCAAATTTAATTGCAAAAAACACCGGCTTAAAGCCTAACGTGAGCCTCACTTTTGTTCAGCGCCGTCCGCGCCCCTCTCTTGCAGCACTTTTGACTAAAAAAGTGATTTCGGAACAGCAGCAACTGGCAGATCGCTTTAGTGAACTCAAAATCATTCCTAATCACATCAATATTCAGCAAGCCGTTTGGGCAGGCAAATAATCTAAGGATCAAAGCAATGAAAATTTTCTGGTTTATACCTACGCATGGTGACAGTCGTTATTTAGGCACAAGCAAAGGCGCACGTCAGGTCGATCATGCTTATATGAAACAGATTGCCGTAGCGGTAGATAACTTGGGTTATGAAGGCGTACTCATTCCAACCGGCCGCTCATGTGAAGATCCGTGGATTACAGCAGCCAGCCTGATTGATGCCACCAAAAATTTAAAATTCCTGGTTGCGCTACGTCCCGGGGTGACGACTCCGGCACTGGCTGCACGTATGGCTGCCACTTTTGACCGTTTATCGAATGGTCGTGTTCTGCTTAACCTGGTTACCGGTGGTGATGAGCAAGAGCTGAAAGGTGAACTTGATTTTCAACAAAGCTTCCGTGCCCGTGTCGCCTTGTTAAAAGGAATGGATGCTTCTGTTTTACCTCAAATTGCAGAACGTTTAACCGTGACTGAGGGCGCAGAACGCCTGATTTCAACCTTGAAAGCACTGGGTTATAGAACTGCTATTCTTTCTGGTGGCTTCCAGTATTTTGCTGAATACCTGCAAGAAAAATTAGGAATTGATGAAGTTCATGCCAATTGTCTGGATGTTGCTGATGGCATGGTTACAGGCGAAGTCAAAGGCCATATTGTTGATGGTGCGCGTAAAGCGTTCCTGCTACGTGAACTTGCTGAACGTATGGGTATTTCACTTGAACAGACCATTGCGGTGGGGGATGGTGCAAATGATTTACCGATGTTGTCCATAGCCGGTTTAGGTGTGGCATTCCGTGCAAAACCTTTGGTTCGCCAAAATGCAAATCAGGCCATTTCTAGCGTAGGTTTAGATGGTGTATTGTATCTACTCGGTGTACACGATAAAGACTTGAGTCGTGCTTAATTTTTCTCCTAACTGTTGAAGTTTATTGATAAAACGCGACATTGATGTTGCGTTTTTTATTCTAGAAATAGTTAAAAATACGATGAGCGGCTGAGTTAAATTGCTGATAAAAACGACAATCAATCCATTCGTAAAAAATATTTTTTTAATACTTTTAACGCGTGTTTTTTTTGTAATGACACGGCAAGTCCGTACCCATCTCACTTCCAGAAAAAGTTAAAAATAAAAAAATGTAATGACAAAATAATATTGCGACAAGGTGTGTCGCTTTATGAAAATACAAGACTTTTTTTCTTTAAAAAACTACGCATAATGCTTGCATAGAGATTGATATAGACATATTCATCATTTATTTAACGGTATCGGGAATCAGGTTGAGACAAACTTTCAATGTCGAAACCTTATCTTAGACGGAGGTTTTTATGGTTACAGCGAATTTAGCAACCATCGTAGGCTTAAGCTTGATTGCGGCTGCTTTGATAGCTGTTTTCTTCTCGCCTTATCGTCGTTTGTTAAGCTTTATGTTTGCAGGCATGCTGTTTTGGGGATTGATTGAAGTTGTCCGCTTCGGCACGCAAGCAATATTTGAATTACCTATAACCTATAGCTATCTTACGGCATCAATGTCAGCAATGGTGGTCGTCGCTATGCTTTTGATACGTGAAGATCGTCGTGCAGAACGTGCTTTGACTGAACGTCGTTGTATTGAACATACACCTGTATATGAAGAAGATCAGCAGCACTGCTCAAGCCGTTAAATTCAAGTATCCAAGAATTCTAAAAAATGTGCCTAGAGCACATTTTTTTGTTCCTTCAATATTGTTATACAAAGCCTTACTTCAAGAAACATAAGTTATGTTAGGATAAGTCGTCAATTTTCCAACAATTACAATAGGCTTAAATGTCATGAAACTATCTTCGATTCCTGTCGTAAAATTACCACTGGTCGATGTAAGCACGGATCCGCTTGATTTATTGGTTGCGGGTTTGGCTTTGCGTATGAAACAGTTGGCTCGTACCAGTCCAAAATTTATTGAGTTAGTTCATGAACGTCAGTTTCGTATTCAAATTGGTACAGATTTAGGTGTTGCGCGTCAAATTCTGGTAAACAATGGACAAATTGATACTGTGTCTGGCGATGCCGAAAAAGCTGACTTCATTTTACAGTTTGCAGACAGTGAGCAAGGCGTAAAAACTTTACTGAAAGGTGATCCAACCGCCTTCATGACCGGCATGCAAAATGGCACGATTAAAATGGAAGGGGATTTTGGGCTTTTGGTGTGGTTTAACAAAGTAGCCAAATTGATTCCACCAAAATTACCTAAACCAGTACAGGAAAAAGTGAAATGGGTGCGTTCATTTATTCGTGAAAAAAGCGGTAAATAATTTCAGATTTGCATTTAAAAATACAAAAAGCCCTCATTCGAGGGCTTTTTAATGACTGAGGTTTTGCGCAGTTTATTCAACTTCCAGATTAAAGGTAACGGGTCCATCATTCACCAGATGCACTTTCATATCGGCTGCAAAAATGCCAGTTTGCACATTTTCAAATTGAGTTTGAGCATAAGTGACCAATTGTTCATAAAGCACTTTGGCTTCACTTGGCGGCATCGCGGGTCCAAAGTCAGGACGCAAGCCTTTTTGTGTTTGCGCCATCAAGGTGAATTGAGAGACCAATAATAATCCGCCACTCGCTTGGCTGACATTCCAGCCCATCTTGCCTTGTTCATCATCAAAAAAACGATATTTCAGGATCTTGTCGATCAGCTTTTTGCCTTTTTCAAGATTATCTTCTTTGCCTAGACCCAGAAATACCAAAATACCGTGTTGGATTTCACCGGTGGTTTCACCATTGACCACGACTTTGGCTTCTAGGACACGTTGTAATAAGGCTCGCATAATTTAACCAGATCAGTTATTTCAAATTTGCTGTGAATTGTAGCAAATACACGCTTAATAGCTTTAAAAAGTCGTAGTGTGCAGATGTGGATTTAAAAAATCTCCATAAATAGATCAAGATGAATGTACCTTTTAATATCTGTGCTTTTAGTAACACTCGTCAAAAACGAGTGTAAAGAAACTGTTAAGTATAATTAGAAAAATTGGACAGGGGGTAAATTTTGTTTTAGCCCATGATGTATGAACCTTAATTTATTCAATAGTTTTCAGTATTTACCAAAACATTAGTTTTATAGTGAAAAAAATATGCTTTAATGCGGATAGTTGATAAAAACTGAAAGTGATATGTCCGCAATCATCCATTCATTATTAGATACCGACCTGTATAAATTCACCATGTTACAGGTGGTTCTACATAAATTTCCTCAGACCCATAGTGTTTACCATTTTCGCTGTCGCAACTTAGAAGATACCGTTTATCCCCTCACGGATATTCTGGATGATTTAAATGAGCAGCTTGACTATTTATGTCAGCTCAACTTTAAAGAAGATGAGTTGCAATATTTACGTAGCTTGCGTTTTATTAAAAGTGACTTTGTCGATTACTTAGAATTATTCCAACTGAAACGACGCTTTATTAAAGCCAGTATTGATGATCAAGGCCGTCTGGATATTTGGGTTGAAGGCCCGATGGTTCAGGCGATGATGTTTGAAATCTTTGTGTTGGCGCTGGTTAACGAATTATATTTCCGCCGTATCCGTACCGATGAGGTTTTGGCTGAAGGTGAACGTCGTTTACAGGCCAAAGTGGCTTTGCTTAAAAAGTACGAACAAGAGCAGAATCCGAATGATCCACCATTTTTAGTATCCGACTTTGGTACTCGTCGTCGTTATAGCTATGCCTGGCAGAAACATGTGATTACCCAGTTTCATCAGGCCTCGCCGTATATTTTCCGTGGTACCAGCAATGTGCTAATTGCCAAAGAATTGGGAATTACTCCTATTGGCACCATGGCCCATGAGTTCCTGCAAGCCTTCCAAGCCTTGGATGTACGGTTACGCAATTTTCAAAAACTGGCCCTAGAAACCTGGGTACAGGAATATCGCGGTGACTTGGGAATTGCCTTGACCGATGTGGTCGGGATGGATGCCTTTCTACGTGACTTCGATTTGTATTTTGCCAAACTGTTTGATGGTTTGCGTCATGACAGTGGCGATCCCTACGAATGGGGTGACAAGGCGTATGCCCATTACAAAAAACTTAAAGTTGACAGCAAAAGCAAGATGCTGACTTTTAGTGACGGGCTGAATCTGGAAAAAGCTTGGGATTTGCATCAGTATTTTAAAGATCGTTTTCAGGTGAGTTTTGGTATTGGCACCAATTTGACCAATGATTTGGGGCAAACGCCACTGAATATTGTGTTGAAGCTGGTGGAATGTAATGGTCAATCGGTGGCTAAAATTTCCGATAGTCCTGGAAAAACCATGACCGATAACGATACTTTCCTGGCTTATTTACGTCAGGTATTCCAAATCACTGAAACTAAATAACAGTGACTTTTCTATAGCTGATTTTTTGCTAAAAGAATGCAAAAAATCAGCATAATAGTGAAAATGAGTTGTGCTAAGATCGTGAATGTTGATCTAAATAAAACTCGAAAAAGTATGACTGTTTCTGCATTTAATTTTAGTCTGCTCATTGAAGCAGAAGACCTCTTACCACATTTGGGCAATGAGAAATTACGTATTGTCGATTTAAGCCGTAGTTCTGTTTATGATCAACTGCATATCCCACATGCGATTCATGTCAAGCCTAAACAGCTGCTTCGCCAAGAAGAGCAAGCCTCGGGTTTACTTCCCGATATTGAAGGCTTACAAGCACTGCTTGAATATTTGAATATTTCTCCAGAGCATCACCTTGTCGCCTATGATGATGAAGGCGGGGCATGGGCGGGACGCTTGATCTGGAATTTGCATTGCCTCGGTTTTGAAAACACCAGTTTGCTAAATGGCGGTATTCATGCCTGGTTGGCTGCAGGCTTTCCAACTTCTTCAGAGGTCGAAAAATTAGCACCTGTTGCACATTTGGTTGAAATTAACCAGGCACATATTGATCAGTACCGGATTGAATACCCAAAACTTCTAGAAAAAGTAAAAAACAATAACATCCAAGTGTGGGATTGCCGTACTGAAGATGAATACACCGGACTTCGGCTTGCAGCGCGACGCGGCGGTCACATTCCAAATGCCCGACATTTTGAATGGAGTACTGCCCTTAACCGTGAAAATCATTTAAAATTACATCCTTTAGAACGTACCCAACAACGCTTAGAACAATTGGGATTCAATTTAAATGAACCTGTAGTGGTATATTGTCAGTCACATCACCGTTCGGGTTTAGCTTATATTTTGGGTCGATTACTCAATTGGAATATTCAGGCTTATGATGGTGCGTGGAGTGAATGGGGCAACCGCCTCGACAGTCCGATTATTACCGGGGAGTTACCGTCTTGAGTTTCGCGTCACGATTAAAAAAACAAATTTTTATTCAGGCACAACGTATTGTGCCACAACACCAGTTATCACGTGTGGTGGGGAAACTCGCGGCCAGTGAAAACCCGATTGTCAAAAATACCGTGATTCAGGCTTTTAAAGCCCAATATGGTATTGATATGTCAATTGCTGAACAAAGTGATGCATTGAAATATAAGTCTTTCAATGAATTTTTCACTCGTTCATTGAAAGACGGAGTCCGCGCGATTGACGATCATCCCAACAGTATCGTTTCACCTGCGGATGGTGCAATTTCACAATTGGGCAAAATCAAAGATGGCGATATTTTTCAGGCCAAGGGTCAAAGCTTTTCAGTTGAAAAATTAATTGCCGATCCACAACTGGCTGAACCGTTTAAAAATGGCCAGTTCGCAACCGTGTATTTATCGCCTAAAGATTATCACCGTGTGCATATGCCTTTTGCGGGAACTTTAACTGAAACTTTATATGTGCCAGGTGAATTGTTCTCGGTGAATCAGACGACTGCGGAAAATATTCCGGGTTTGTTTGCACGTAATGAACGTATGGTGTGTCTGTTTGATACTGAACTGGGACGTATGGCTGTGGTTTTAGTCGGTGCCATGATTGTTGCCGGTATTGAAACAGTGGCGACAGGTAAGGTGAAACCCACAGGTCGTCTGGAAATCAATCAACATAATCTATTCCTTGAAAAAGGTGCAGAGCTGGGTCGTTTCTATTTGGGTTCTACCGCGGTGATTTTGTTTGAACAAGATAAAATGGCTTGGGATGCGATGTTTAAAGCGAACTCAGTCGTAGTGATGGGTGAAGCTTTGGGGCATACGGTTTAATAATATTCTTCCTCTCATAGCAGGAGCTTAGGTAGAGGGGCTTTTACGTACAGCCTTTCCCGTTGCGAACTCAGAATATATTCTGAGGATCCTCATCTCCTGGCAGGAGATGGAATTTAAACTATAAAAAAAGCGCCTCATTTGAGACGCTTTTTTTATGAATTCAACTTAACGTTTAACCACAATCGAATCAATACCACTGCGTTGTAAAGTTTGCTGGGCTAGGATTGCAGCTTCAGGCGAATCGTAAGGACCGGAAATTACCCGATACCAAGTTTGCCCATTTTCAACCGATTTAACCACATCGGCAGATAAACCATTCAAAATAATTTCAGCGCGACGAGCATCCGCACTATCTGGATCAGCATAGCTACGAACTTGAAGAATATAACTTGGCTGATGGGCAACCGGAGCTTCAACGCTTTCAAGGCCTGGCTCAGTAGCTTCCGTGTTAACTGTCGGTTTTTCTTCAGGCGCTTCAACAATCACGACAGTTTCTGATTTTTTAGTTTCAGGCACTGCTTGATCAGGAATAGGCGTGACTTGTTGCTGAGGCAATAAATCATAGAAACGATAGTCTTTGTTGGTATCTTCTTGGTAATGTTCAGAATTAATCTGATTCTTCGGCTGAACCGGTGCCCACGGTTTCCATAGCATTAGAGCTACAGCAAAACTCAGCACGATTAAAATGACGACAAGTGTTCCAAGCCATGCCGGAATCAATGGCTTCTTAGGCTTGTTCGGTCGCTCAGATACACCGCGTTGCGTTTTTCCAAACACGTGGGACTTCCTTTTGTTCTAATTACATTGAGGTAGGGGCAGATACACCTAATAATTCTAAACCATTACGTAAGACTTGTTGTACATTTACTGAAAGTAATAAACGGGCTTGCGTAAGGTCGGCATCATTGTTGAGTACTTTATGCTCATTATACCAACCGTGAAATAATGCTGCCAATTCTTTCAGATAGTTACCGACTTGATGCGGTTCGTAACTGTTAGCTGCCCGAATTACAATTTCAGGATATGCGGCAAGCTTGGCTAAAATTTCAGTTTCAGCATCAAGATCCAGTTTCGCTGCAAATTGACGTGCATTTACGGCATCAAAATTCACATGAGTAGAGGCTGCTTTCTCTAACATACGGCAAATACGTGCGTGGGCGTATTGAATGTAATACACCGCATTGTCTTTGCTTTGTGACACTGCAAGGTCAAGGTCAAAGTCAATGTGCTGTTCAGATTTACGCATTACATAATAGAAACGCGCTGCATCATTGCCGACTTCTTTACGCAAGTCACGTAAAGTGACGAACTGACCTGAACGAGATGACATTTGTACCATCTCGCCGCCACGCCATAGGCTGACGAACTGAACCAAAAGCACAGTGAGTTTTTTAGAGTCATAACCCATCGCATCAATCGCAGCTTTGACACGTGCGATATAACCGTGGTGGTCTGAACCCCAGATATCCACGATATCGGTATAGCCACGTTGTAATTTATTTAAGTGGTATGCAATGTCAGATGCGAAATACGTGGTTTGACCATTACGGCGTTTGACTACACGGTCTTTTTCATCGCCGAATTCAGTCGATTTAAACCAGATATTGCCGTCTTGTTCATACAAGAAACCGCGTTGATCAAGAGTTTGAAGCGCTTCTTCAATTTTATCCGTCAATGACTCTTCACTGAACCATTGATGGAAGGTTACACCGAATTCGCCAAGGTCATCTTTAATGTCATCAAGAATGGCTTTTAAAGCCGCTTGTAAAAATACGCGGTAGCCTTGACCAATTAATTGTTGTGAATTGAAGATCAAACCATCGATATGTTTTTCTTTATCGCCTGAAAGCACAACCTTGTTACCATCTGCATCAAGTTCAGCTGCAAATTGCACATCTTCAGGCACGTCTTTATAGACATCCGCAACAGGGCGTACATAAGCATCCCCATCTTTGTCGATAATGCTTTGTGCGATTTCTTTAACGTAGTCACCTTGGTAAGCATTTTTAGGGAATACCAGTTCTTGACCGGTTAATTCTAAATAACGCAAGTATGTGGATGTTGCCAGGATATCCATTTGACGGCCGGCATCATTGACATAATATTCGCGGTCAACTTTTGCACCCGTTGCTTCAAGCAAGTTGGCCACCGTCATACCATATGCTGCACCACGACCATGACCTACGTGTAGGCTAGAGGTTGGATTTGCAGAAACGAATTCGACTTGAATACGTTTTTCAGCGTTGGCCTGGGTACGACCGAATTGATCCTTTTGCGCTTGGATCTGATCAAGCACAGTAAAGCGTTGGTCGGCATTTAAAAAGAAATTAATAAAGCCAGGGCCAGCAATTTCTGCTTTACTGATATCAGAAACTTCAGGAAGACTGGCGAGGATTTTTTCCGCGAGATCACGAGGCTTCATGCCAGCAGCTTTAGAACCGATCATCGCGATGTTCGAGGCGAAGTCACCATGGCTTCGGTCTTTGGTTCGCGTTAAGTTGCCACTGTTATTAAAGTCGGATGGGAGTACACCTTCAGCTTGAAGAGATTGCACTGCATGTTCGAGAGCTGCTTGGATTGCCGTATTCATAATCAGTCGAAAAATAAACGTCGCGGAAAAACAGCAAATATAGCAAATTTCATCGTCTTTAGGTGAACCCATTTGTATTGAATAAATCTTGTCCGACAGTCTACCTAAAGGGGCAGAAGATAAAACAAGGAAAAAATCCCAAAAAGCATGATTTATGGCATATTGGAGGGCTTAAAAGAATGAACAGAACAGACAATATGCGACCTGAACGCCCAACGATTATCGGAAATATTCCCAAACTTCCAGCAAAATGGGCCACGGTGGTGATGCCGTTTATTTTATCTGGACTGATGAGTGGCATTATTTCCTTGATTAATATGCTGCGTAATCTGGGTTGGAGTGATGGTTTTATGAATTTATGGTTTCACAACTGGATGATTTCTTGGGCTTTTGCTTTTCCAATTGTATTAATGCTTTTACCTTTAGTCCGTAAATTAACTGCCAGACTGGTTGATCTATCAGATTCGAATGGGCCGAAGTAATTTTGTCCTTTTAGGCTATAGTCTGTTCCCATCTTTCTACTTTTTTCGTTTGAAAGATTTATAGTTTAGAGACCTTAAAAACTTGAATGATTTTAACAAGCATATTTTGCTTATTGAGCAAAGTCTGCTGTAATTTAAATACCTGAATCAAACTAAAGCATCACATCAACCAAAGCGCGAATAATCCCAAGCACCAAACCAATAAATGCCCCCACCACCACACCATTGACGCGGATCATGTGCAAGTCGCCACCGACTTCATTTTCAATTTTGTCGATCATTTCCCGCGAATCCCATTCATGAATGCGTTCGCTTATAAACCGAATCACTTTTTCACTGTACTGGTCACTCAAATTAACTGCAATTCCACTCATCCGGTCATTGAGTAATTCACGTACTGCCGGGTTGGAAATGATATTTTCCCCCACTTGCTGAATAGCGACACGCAGGTTTTGAGCAATACCTGAATCGTCTTTTAATAAGTCAGCTTTAATGGCATCACAAAGAATGACCACAGCCCCACTAATAAAATTCAGCACTTGCGGGCTGTCCAGCAAGGCATCTTTGGTGCTGTTTAAACGATGACTGGCACTACTTTCATCATCTGCCAGTTCCAGCATCAATTGATGACCCATTTCTTCAATTTTTTGACGCCACGGATGTTCCGGGTCGGCAAGCATCGATTCTACTCGTTCAACCAGTGAGTCGATGGTACGTTGCTGTACATCAATTCCAATCCAGCTTGCACCTTTCGCCAGTTTCCATACCCCTAACTCTTTGAATAAGGTACGTGTCAGTTGACGGGTTTCTTCCGGATGTGACATTACCCATTCATGCGCAAGATCGAGTCCGCGTTGTAAGACATCTTGATGAAAATCATTTTCCAAAACCGCGCGCAGCATTTCACTGGCCAAGGTATTGATTTGGGTATTGCGCACCCATTGCACGCTATTATTTTGAATAAAACGTCCAATTTGTTCCTGTCCCACGAATTCAAAAATTTTCGGTACAGTTTGCTGAATGACTTGGGTGACTTGAGCGTTATTTTCAGGTTTGGCTAACCATTGTCCAATGGCCAGACTAAGATCGGTATTGTGCAGGCTTCGCTTCACCACCTGCGGCGATAAAAAATTTTCCTGTACAAAACGTCCCATTGATTCTGCAATACGGGCTTTATTGCGCGGAATGATTTCGGTGTGATCACGCATGAATTTGGGAATCGGCATTTTCCCAAACGGGTTACGGAACAGCACGGTAATGGCGTACCAGTCGGCTAAACCGCCCACCACACCTGCTTCGGCAGCCAGCATGAAAATATGAATCAGCCAGACATATTCAGGAAGTAGTTTGGCCACCACCATCAACACTAACCAAGTCAGAATCGCCAAGATTAGAGCAATGGTGGCAAAGCGTTTACTGCGTTGCAAACTAGGTGGAGGAGTTACTTCCGCTGGAGTCATGCAATATTCCTGTTAATAGGGGAGATCGGTTATTTTTTTGGTGTCACGACTGGAGGCTGTAAAACTTGTCCAGTCGGGCTAAGTCCGTATTTTTGCCCTAACGATTGTAAAATTAAATAGGCATCGAAGGCATCATTTGGTGCTTTTTTCTGATCTTTATAACATTCAATAGTATAGGAAACCTCTACTGGGTCAATATTCACTACGCGCGGCATATCATAAAATGGATCAGGCCAGAAACCAGGATAACGGCTGTAATAGCCGTATGGATAGTACATTGGGGTGGAGTAGACCACAGCTTGTCGTGGGGCTTGGCTACGATTACTTGGATCATTCAGGACTTTAAAATAGCGAAATCCGTTTTGTAGGGTGGTTTGAGCTGCTTTGACCAAGGTGATTTCCTCGGCTGTCCCAAAACTCATGTTGGGACGTGCCTGGAAACTGATGCGATAGGACTGTGAATTTAAAGGGATATTACTGAATTGACCTAATTGGTCAAAAGTCAGCGGTTTGGAAGGTGTGGTTGCACAGCCAGAGAGGGCAATTGCCGCCACTATGCTGAGGCCCATAATGCTATTTTTCATGTTAAACCTCCATACCAATTTACTGTGCGAGGGAGGAGACACAATAAATGTTTAGAAACTGCTGTTGGGTTGGGTTAAAAATTCGAGCTCTTCTGCAGTCGAGGTACGCGCTAAAATTTGATTACGGTGCGGATAGCGCCCGAAACGGTCAATAATTGCTTTATGCATTTTCTCGTAATCCAGATTCATGGGATTACCCAGTCGTTGAAATAATTTTAACGCGAATTCATGGATGAATTTCGATTCACTGTGCATAAACGGCATATATAAAAACGCACGTTGTTCTGGACTTAATTGTTTATCCAAATCCAGGCTAATTGCTTCTTGGGCAAGGGTCAGTGCCAAAGCATCTTGGGCAAAGGCTTGCGCTTGATCCCGGAACAAATTTCGTGAAAATTGGTCCAGTACAATAATTTCAGCCAGGCGGCCTTCGGCAGTTTTTCGCCACGACCAAAGCTCGGCTTGTGCTGCTTGCTGGTGAATATCACGAAACTTTTGATTAATTAATCCATCAAAATCATCACTTTTTGCAAACCATAAAGGCTGTGTTTCGGGGTTAAACCAAAAGTCCAGAATATCCTGATAATTCATAATATTTACAATTCCTTAGCACTTATTATTCAATACAATCACAAATTGTAGGTGTCTTATAGAGTAACTTTGTGATAAAAATTTGCCAGAAATAAAATCGACATTTGCTTGAAAACTATACTCGGTTTAATGTGACAGTCCAAAATCACGTTATACTGCTATAAACTGATGATTTTATTTTAGTAGTTCTATTTAGTAGTTATCTTCCGATAAGCGAGATTGTAATGAGTCAACCCGAATCGACCTCTCAAGTTGTATTACCAGCTTGGGTGGATTCTTCGCTGTTTAAAGGCATGTTGCGCGGTATTGAGCGCGAAAGCCTGCGTATGCAAAGCAATGGTTTTTTGTCGCAAGCATCGCATCCAAAAGCACTCGGGTCGGCTTTAACACATCCGCATATCACCACAGATTATTCAGAAGCTTTGATGGAGTTTATTACTCCGCCACAAGACAGCATTAAAAAAGCATTGCATTATTTAGAAGATATTCATGCGATTGCCCATCGCTATTTAGAAAATGGTGAAAAACTGTGGCCATTGTCGATGCCATGTATGCTCGATGATGAGGAAAACAATATTCGTTTAGCACAATATGGCACCTCCAATGCGGGCCGTTTTAAGACGTTATATCGTCATGGCTTAGGCGTGCGTTATGGTCGTCGCATGCAGACCATTTCAGGGGTGCATTATAATTTATCATTCCCTGACCAAGTGTTTGAAGCGCTGCAACAACAAGAAACTGACGACACACTAAAAAGTTTAACTTTGCAGGATTATCGCAGTCATCGTTACTTTGGTTTAATTCGTAACTTTATTCGTTTAACCCCATTGGTAATGTTCCTGGTTGGGGCCAGTCCCTCAGTGTGCCAGTGCTTTATGACTGGACGTGAACATCACTTATTGCCTTTATTAAAAGGAACCTTGTTCCTGCCATATGCGACAGCACTGCGCATGGGTAATTTTGGTTATCAGAATTCTGCCCAGAAAGAATTGGGCATTCACTACAATAACCTGTCGGGTTATTTAGAGGGATTGCAAAAAGCGGTAAAAACGCCTTATGCGCCGTTTAGCCGTTTGGGTCTAAATGATGAACAGGGTGAGCCGATTCAAATCAATGACCATGTGCTGCAAATTGAAAATGAATACTACAGTTTAGTCCGTCCGAAACAGGTGCCTCAAGCTGGGGAAACCCCATCTCAAGCGCTTGAGAAGCGTGGGGTGGGCTATGTCGAACTGCGTGCCGTAGATGTCAATCCCTATAGTCCGATCGGGATCGATGAAAACACAGCGGCATTCATGGAAGTACTGGCATTGTATTGTTTATTGCAAGATAGTCCGGATTTACTGGATCAAGAACAAGAACAGATTGAGCGTAATCAGACTGAGGTGGTGAATCGTGGTCGTGCGCCAAATGCATTGATTATTGATGCAGCAGGTGAACATGCCATTGAAGACTGGTCACGTACTCAGCTTACAAAAATGCAACCTTTGGCTGATTTGCTGGATGCGACTTATAGTACCAATCTGTATTCAGCTGCATTGGCGATCATGCTTAAACGCATTGATGAAGTGGATGAAACTCTGTCTGCACAAGTGATTGCCGATACTTTAGAAAATGGTGGCACATGGAACTTTGGTAGTTTTATGGCACAACAACATGCAACGACCTATGCGCAGCATCAATTAAGCCCGGATACAATGTCTTATTTTGAGGGGCTGGCTGAGCAATCTTTGCAACAACAACAGCAACTCGAACAAGATAGCAGTCTCAGCTTTGAGCAATATCTTGCCGATTATCGATAAAAATTAAGAGGATTCACCATGCAATGGAGTTATCGCTTCGTGAGTGGTTTTTTGTTTTTGGCCAGCGTCATTGGCATGGCGTTTGCGTTATATCTGGAACACGTACAAGGACTTGAACCTTGTCCATTATGTGTGTTTCAACGCATTGGCCTGATTGGCTTGGGGGTTGTTTCTCTGGTCGCTTTTTTACATAACCCGAACTCAAATGCGGTTAAACGTATTTATGCCTTATTGGGTTCAATCAGTATTCTCTGGTCGGCAGGTGTGGCAGCGCGTCATGTCTGGCTACAAAATTTGCCACCCGATCAAGTTCCCAGCTGTGGTCCAGGCTTGGATTACTGGGTAGAAACTTTGCCTTTAAAGTCGGTGTTTGAACAAGTACTGACAGGTTCGGGCGAATGTGCCAAAGTAGATTGGACTTTCCTAGGGCAATCCTTGCCGGTATGGTCGCTGTTATTCTTTGCGGTGTTGGTTTTACTCAGTCTGTGGCAATTGTTGCGTAGCTATCCATTTGTAACGCATAAACCTATCAAGAAGAAATAAAAAATCTCATAAAAAAGCCAACTTAAAGTTGGCTTTTTTCTTATTCGTTTAAGTCAGCGCAATACCCGATAAATCTTCTAATTGAAGCCTGTATTCATGCACCTGTTCTTTCACTGGTTCATCTTGTGGCGGATAAAACCATTTCGCAATTTGTTCAGCCACACTGGCATGATAGTGCAGTTCAAAATGATTTAAGCCATAGAAAATAGCTTTATGCGATTCAGGCACTTTCAATTGAAACCGTGGATTAGGATGTTCGCCTAAAGCACTTTTAATACTGACCAGATAATCACCCAATACATTTAAAGGGCGATTTTTTCTACTCTCATAAGCAATGGAGGCAGCAACGAAAAAAGTATTGATATGGGAAGGCAGGGGAGCAGGTTTGCGATTGTCATCCATCCCCCCAATCCGGGCATGATTATGTTCCCAGTCATCATCACGTACGCTGCCATAACGTAAATCTAAAATGCCGTTACTGCGAATATTGACGATATGCCGAATAATTTTTACAAAGGGGAAGTGTCCCAGTTTATCCTGCATGATAAAACCAAAACGTTCTAGAACCGCCCCATGATGCGGTGAGCCTAAACAGACCAGATTTTCTGTCAGGTGTATCCATGGATACATGTTCTGTTTGCCATAAAACAAGGCGCTACGTAAGACCAGGCCGCCCATACTGTGACCGATTAAATCAATACTGGTAATCAATGGGTTACGACGAATCAAATCTTCTAAAGTATTGGCAAGGCTACGTCCATTGGCAGAGATACGCCGTCCAGTATTGTAATTCAGGTAGAGCATGGTTTTATTGCCACGCTGTGCCAATAACTTCTCTCCGATACCGCCATATTGATGCGTTGACCAATCTAAATGGTTTAAGCATAAGCCATGCACAAAAATTACCACCCGACCGGATAGATCACCTTTTTGCAGTTCACCGTAGTGATCGTATAACACCATCGGCAGGGCAAGCGGGTTTTGATATTTGAGTAAATAATCCCCCAGTACCCCGTTTAAGACACCGATTAAAAAGTGTAGTGAGGGTGTAAGCGGTTTATCATGTAATTTTGGATATTTTTCAATAATCTGGCGTAAACTTGGTGCAAATACATAAAGTCCGGAATTAAGCAAAGTATCGTAGGAGAACTGGTACAGTTTTTCAATGTAAGGGATTCGCTGTAATTTTTTCGAGCGTTGTTCACTCATGCCAAATAGACTGATCATGATTTCGCGTTGAATCACCTGAATCAGATCTTGTACCACATCCCCTAAGCGGGTCGTGACCAGTTGAGCCAGACCTTCTAATACATCGGCTTGGCTGGGTGGAGTACGATCCCATCTACAATAGGTTTCATGCAATGGTGTTAAACTTGGCATTTTATCCTATCCTTTTTCCAATCATGTTCCACAGGCACTTTATTTTTTCTTGAGATCCGGGTATAAATTCTTAGATTTTAATCTTCTAGGGTTCATCTCGAACAGCTTTTACAATAACGAGAATTGTGTTTTAGTTGTAATTTTTTTGTCTGACAATTCCTGTAAAATGCAAATTAAAACGAATTGTTAAAGTCGTTCTCATTTTAGAATAAATCAGATTCATTTAAATTAATATGAAATAAAAAACGATGAACATTATTTATTTACATGGATTTCAAAGTAGTAGCTTGTCCATAAAAGGCCAACAGATTAAAGCATTTTGCCAGCAGCAGAACAATTTTGAGGTCTATTTACCTGATTTAAATATGCCACCCAAACAGGCTTTGGCTTATGTTTCGGATATGATTGCAACTTTAGATCAAGTGGTCCTCATTGGAAGCAGTCTTGGAGGCTTTTATGCGACACAACTGGTCGCAAAACATGGGGTGCCGGCTGTTTTAATTAATCCTGCCATGCGACCATGGCAACTGTTTCATGATTTGTTTGGCAGCGAGCAGATTCCCTATAAGGTGAATGCCCAATGGACTTTGGATCATACACAACTTGATCAACTGCGGCAGATGGCGGTTCCATTTGTGCAAGATGCAGCCAAAATTTTGGTGTTACTGCAACAAGGCGATGAAGTTTTGGATTATCGTGAAGCACAGCGCTATTATAGCAACGCTTCACATCAGTCTATGATCATCACAGAAACGAATGGCAAGCATGCGATGGACAATTTCGCAGACAAAATACCAATGGCATTACAGTTTTTATCGGATTGTATAAAATAAGGAAACAGTACAACGTGTCTCAATATACGGCTCAATCACTTGAAGTTTTATCTGGTTTAGATCCGGTTCGTCGTCGTCCGGGAATGTATACCGATACCACTCGTCCAAACCATTTGGCACAAGAAGTCATTGATAACGCTGTGGATGAGGCACTTGCAGGGCATGCCAATAAAATTACCGTGACGGTGTATAAAGATGGATCTTTGTCTGTCGAAGATAACGGCCGGGGGATGCCTGTCGATATTCACCCTGAATATGGCCAAAGCGGGATTGAAATTATCCTAACCAAGCTGCATGCTGGCGGTAAATTTAGCACCGACAATTACCAGTTTTCAGGTGGTTTGCATGGTGTGGGTATTTCGGTAGTAAATGCCTTGTCAAATCGGATTGAAGTTGAAGTTCAGCGCCAAGGCAATGTCTATAAAATGGCATTTGAGCATGGTGAACCGGTTTCACAGCTGGAAGTGTTTCAAGGTAAAGCACCCAAGCGTGCTTCAGGCACCAGGGTTCATTTCTGGCCAGATACAAAATATTTTGATTCACCCAAATTTGCCTTAAAAGCGTTAAAACATAATTTAAAAGCCAAAGCCGTTTTAGCGGCCGGCTTACAAATTATGTACGTCGACCAAATTAATAACGAAAAAATTGAATGGCAATTTGAAAATGGTCTGGTCGACTATTTGATGGATGAATTGCAAGATCGCGAGATTATTCCATGTCCTGCTTTTGTGGCGACTGGAGAAGCAGAACGTGCCAGTGCAGAATTTGCAATTTGCTGGAATACGGAAGGCGGTGAACAGGTTCAGGAAAGTTACGTTAACCTGATTCCCACTGCACAAGGGGGTACCCATGTGAACGGTCTTCGTTCAGGTGTCACGGATGCCATGCGCGAGTTCTGTGAACTGCGTAATTTATTGCCGCGTAATTTAAAGCTGTCTGCGGAAGACGTTTGGGATGGTGTGAATTACATTCTGTCTTTAAAGTTTCAGGAACCACAATTTTCCGGTCAAACCAAGGAACGTCTTTCAAGCCGTGAAGCATCAAGCATTGTACTGAATATCGCCAAAGATGCTTTTGCACTGTGGTTGAATCAAAACTCTGATACGGCAATGCAGCTTGCTGAAATGATGATCGCCAAAGCTGGTCGTCGTTTAAAAGCGGCTAAAAAAGTTGAACGTAAAAAAATTGTGGCAGGGCCAACTTTGCCGGGGAAACTGTCCGATTGTGTCGGTCATACGCTGGATGAATCTGAACTGTTTATTGTGGAAGGAGATTCTGCCGGGGGTTCTGCCAAACAAGCGCGGGATAAAAATTTTCAAGCAATCATGCCGATTCGCGGGAAAATTTTGAATACCTGGGAAGTGGCATCTGATGAAGTTCTAGCTTCTCAGGAAGTACATAATATTGCCATTGCGATTGGTGTAGATCCTGGCAGTGATGACCTTTCAGAATTACGTTATGGCAAAGTGTGTATCCTTGCTGATGCCGATTCAGATGGTTTACATATCGCGACGCTATTATGCGCATTGTTTGTAAAACATTTCCCCACCTTGGTTGAAGAGGGGCATTTGTATGTTGCCATGCCGCCTTTGTTCCGGATTGATGATGGCAAGGATGTCCATTACGCACTGGATGAAGACGAATTGGAATCAATTCTGAAGAAAACCAAAACCAAAACGCCGCAAATTACCCGATTCAAGGGGTTGGGGGAAATGAATGCCAGCCAACTCCGTGAAACGACTTTAGACCCGGATACGCGCCGTCTGGTACAGCTCGATTTAGATGACATGCAATTTACTGCAGGATTACTCGATAAGTTGCTTGCCAAGAAGCGTGCCGGTGATCGTAAAGAATGGCTCGAACAAAAAGGTAACCTGGCAGATTTAGTGGTTTAAGCATTTATAAAAAAAGCCCCCAAAAAGGGCTTTTTTATTAGATTTCCACACTTTCTAACCACAGAAAATAACCACCGTATTGGCTTGTCCTAAATTCTCCGCCCATGGCTTTGCCTTGTTCTGTGAGTAAATGTTTGCCATTTTCATTGAGGGTTAAAAATCCTTTTTCAATAAACTTATCTAATAAATCAGCAGTTTTTAATTTATGTTTTGCCGCTAATTTTGATGAAGTTAATTTAGTTAAATGATCAGTGTCCTCATCGTTTTTTTCTTCAACCTGAGCTTGTCCTGTTTTTACTTCATCTAATGAGATTCGAAGTTCATCACTGATGCGAATAATGCGCTGAGATTCTTCATAAGCATCTTTAAATACTTCATCATCTTCATATTTACGAATTAAAATACCCATTTCATTATTATTCACTTGACTAAATTCGTAGAGATTTAAACTTGAAATAATGCATTCCGATTCATTCATATAACATTTTGCATGCAGGTTTTTACAAAAGCTGAGGCGTACATAATCAAGTTTTTGCATCCATTTGATTTCATCAGGATGTAAATCACTTTTTCCATAAACAATCCGGATATCAATTTTTAAACGGTTTTTGTCTTCTAAAAGTTCTTTAATACGGTCGTTTAAACGTAAATAAGGACTGATTAAAATGAGCCGCTCTTTTGCATTTTTAATCAGTTCTTCCAAGAAAAAATTGGTCGCACTGGTATTTAAAAATTTTGCCATGAAATTTCCCAAACAAGGTTTATTCAAATTATTTATTATTATTAAAGCACATACACATTATTTGTTTAGCAGTAAATAAATAAACTTAAAACATTGTTTTCAGAAGATTGAATAATTTCATACTTAATCCAGTAGCAGTTGCATTAATACTAAATCACGCCACTGTCCAAATTTTTGTCCTACTTCAGGCATATAGCCTGTGTGCTTAAATCCTAATTTCTCATGTAAAACAATAGAAGCTTTATTTTCATGATCAATTGCCGCGACCATGACATGAATATGATGCTGTTTTGCATGATCAATCAATTTAAACATTAAAGCTTTACCTAAACCTTGTCTGATAAAGTCAGGATGAATAAATACAGAATGTTCGACAGTATGTTTAAAGCCGTGAATTTGACGAAATGAAGAATAATCAGCGTAGCCTGCAATCTGTTTAGTCTCTAAATCTTCAGCAACCAATAAAGGAAACTGTTGAGCGGCGAGATTTTTAAACCAGTGATGAAAATCATCTAAAGATTTTTCCTTGTCATTCCAGGTTGCAGTTCCATTTAAAATTTCAGCATTATAAATATTCAGTATCTGTTCTAGATCTTGTGTTTGAGCGGGACGTACTTGAAAGTCCATTACATATGCCGAATGAATAAATAGAGGTTTTATTTTAGAAATAATTCCATTTTAGGGCAATAAAAAAGCAAGACCGAAGCCCTGCTTTTTAAACGCTCATCTAAGATCTAAAAAAACGTTGTGCTTAGAAGTGGTATTTAACCAATGCGCTTACGTTATTTTCATTTTGGTCTTTAATACCAAATTTATTGTTCCAAACTGAATGTTCGATACCAAGGTATAAGCGAGTGTCTGGAGAAATGTGTTTACCTGCATTCCATTTCCACTGAGTGGTCCAGTTGAGTTCACTTGCATGGTCATCTTTTTCTGCTGTGGACCAGTCGAGGAAACCGTCAACCAGGAAGTCTTCAGAGCCTAACTTAAATGGCACACCATAAGTGAGTGTCATTTGATAGTCATCTTTTTGAAGTTCATTATTGGCACGATAGAAATTTACACTCGCATATTGGAAATATGGAATATCTAGATCGAAGCCTACACCGTATAAGAAGTTATCAAAGCTGCTGAAATCATCGTTGTTTGCTTCCCAAGTTGTAGAAACTAACACGTCTTTTACTGGACCAAAAGCAAGTTTTTGACCCGTTACTTCACCCAAGCTTAAACGAGGTGATAATTCAAAATAAGTTGACTTATGATCATCACCACCGCGCAGGCGGTCAGCAAAAAAGAATACATCTGCATACTTTACTTTAGCTGCATATTCAACAGTCATAGTGGTTTGCTGATCATCTACAACTTCATAGTTTTCACCATAAAGACCAGTCACGCTGAAGTCTTGCCAGATTGGCGCAGCTTGAGTAAGTGCAGCAGTTGAAGCCAAGGCACATGTAGCAAAAATTTGTGTAAGTTTCATTAAAAAATATCTCCCCCGAGAAGCAAACAAAGCATACAGATTCTCTAGCAAAAATAAAGCCAAAATTGATCAATAATTCAAAATAATCTAATTCTCTAAAATGCCTTTTGACTCAAAATTAAACTACAGCTTTGATACTTAAAAATACAGGCGGATAAAAAACATCAAACGATTTTATACTGTAGTTCTCGGCGATAACCAATAATATGAGATTTATCAAATAACTTGGCAAATAAATTTAAATCACCTAATTTCTATGTGGTTATTTAAAAATATCAAAATACTACTTGCATCTGCTTCGCATAGCCCATTATATTCGAAGCATAAGGACACGATTCTGCAGACTCAAAAGTGTTCATCGTTCAATGTGGAGGAATTCGTTCCAAACTAATTTGAAGATGTTTCGCGCTGTTTTTACAGCAAGTTTAAACGTGCCAAGATAAGAAGTTTTGCACAAAAAGATGTGAATAAAAGAGGATGAAATTATATGAACATTGAAATCCGTACAGATAAAAACATTCAAAATAGTGAACGTTTAATTACTTATGTTCGTGCAGAACTGAATGCAGAATTCCAACGTCATAGTGAACGTATTACTCACTTTTCAGTTCATTTTAGCGACGAAAATGCAGCCAAAGGCGGTGCCGACGATATTAACTGCATGATTGAAGCGCGTCCAGCAGGGTTGAAACCTGTAGTGGTCAACCATCGCGGTCATAATATTGATACTGCTATCCATGGTGCCATTGATCGTTTGAAACGCAGTTTAGAGCATCTGTTCGAGAAGAAAGAAAACCCTCGTGCGGCAGTGCCGGCATTCGCTGAAGTTAACGATGCTGATACTGAGGATGCAGAGGATTTAAAAGATTAACTAGCAACATGCTTCATTAGATAGGAAAAAAGCTCTTCGGAGCTTTTTTTACGTGTCCATGTTAGGAAAGCTAAATGAATAATAAATATGCTTGTTATACATTTATCTAAAACAAATCAGCGTTTATTGGGCATAATGGTTTAAAACTGATTGAAGAGAACTTTCTCCATGTTAACAGCGCAACAACAAGTCTTTGTACAAGCAATTGAAGAGCTCGATCTTGCTCAAGTACAACGCCTTTTGGCAGAAGGTCTTGACCCTAATTTTATTGATCCTGAAAAAGGTCCGGTGATTTCTGTCTGGTCAGATGGTTTGTTCAAATGGTGGGAGCAGATTTGTGAAGCCCATGAAGCAGGTTCACCCTTATCTGAACAAGAAAAACAACAAAATTTGGCGATACATATTGAAATTTTAGAAGCGCTTATTCAGGCCAAAGCCAATATACATTTATGGGATGCTGAAGAACTGTATGGTCCATTATGGGATGCGGCCAGTGCTGCCTGTGTGCCTGCAGTAAAACGCTTACTCGATGAAAAAGTAGATCCAAATAGCAAGGATGAAGAAGGGCTCACCATTTTATCTTCAATCAGTGATTTATTCTTTGATTGTGATTTTGATGAAATTAACTGGTCAGAAGCTTTGGCAGAAGAAAAACAAACCTTGGAGTTGCTCCGTAGTCACGGTGCTAAAATGACCAAAGAATTAACATAATAGCGAGATAAAAATGTCAGCAGTAAAAATAGTAGCTTTGATTGTTGCGGCAGGTTTCAGTATGAATACTATGGCTGCTGAATTTTCCTTTGACCGTCCGGGGACAGGTTTCGGTACCGGTATTACTCCAGTCGGTCAACTGGCATGGGAACAAGGTTTACCGAATGTCAGCTATAACCAAACCACGATAGAGGGCGAACAACAAAAAACTGTCACTTTAAACGCAGATATGTTATTGCGTACCGGTTTGGCCAAAGACCTAGAGTTACAATTGGGATGGCAAGGTCCAGCTTGGAGCAAAGTAAAACGTGCCGGTCAGTCAGTTGAAGAGGATGGGTTGGGCGATGTCAGCATTGGACTTAAAAAAGCCATTGATCTGGATGATGACAAGCTTTCTATGGCTATTTTGGCAGAAGCCATTTTAGCGACCGGAAATGATGGCTTTAGTCATCATGATGATATTTACAGCCTGAGTTCTGCGGTAGCTTATGCAGCGACTGATCTGATTACCACTTCAATTACCATGCGTTATGAAGCCCAAAACAGTAATTGGGCTGTGACTGCCGTCCCAACCATTGAATATAAAATTGCGGATAAATGGTCAGGTTTTTCTGAATTTGTGTACCGCAAGGCTGAAAGTGAACATTATGAATATTCACTGGGTTCTGGTGTTATTTATGCACTGAATAACCGCGTACAAATGGATGCTAGTGTGGGTGTTGACTTGAATGGTAGAGATAAAAGCTACCAGTCAGGTTTGGGTGTTTCTTTCCTCTTTTAATTAAAAACATAAATGTATATGAAAAAGTATCTTCCAAATAATGGGTTCTTGTTTCATTCCGCTGTGAGCGGATTTATTTGTAGCGTCATTTTATTGTTTTCAATGACTTTACAGGCACAAGATCAATTGCGTTCTGCAGAAGATGCTTTTTCTTTTACGGTTGAATCCAACCGTAAGCATGAAGCACAGCTGAATTGGAAAATTCCCGATCGTTATTATTTATACCAACATAAGTTTGAAGTTAAGCAGGGAACACAAAAACTTGCTTTAAAACTGCCTAAAGCCACCGATCTGTATGATGAAAACTATGGACATACCCAAGTTTATTTTCAGAATATTCAATTCAACATTCCGACTGAAGCATCAAAAACTTATCAGGTGACTTGGCAGGGCTGTGCCCAAGACCGCATTTGTTACCCACCGCAAACGGTCGAGTTTCAGACCGATATCGATGGCTTGGTGCTTCTTCAAAATCAGGCTAAATCCAGCAAGCGTTTGCTCGACCTTTCACAGTCATCGAATAACACAACAAGCAGTAAGACAGCTTTTTCGACTGAACAAAATAATGTAGAAAGTGCTGAATCTCCAGTTGCGTTAGATACTGCTCAAGATCAGATGTGGTCGCAACAACTGGCAAAAAATTCTTTATTTTATAGTCTGTTGCTATTTTTTGGCTTAGGGGTTTTACTGGCCTTTACCCCATGTTCCTTACCAATGTTGCCGATTTTAACCTCGCTAATCGTGCGCGACAGCAAGGGCTTAAAAGCCTGGATGATTGCCTTGGTTTTTGTCTGTAGCATGGCCATGGTCTATGCCATTTTAGGCTTAATCGCCTCATCTGCCGGTTTGAACTTCCAGCGCTGGTTGCAGCAACCTTCTACCCTGATTGCTTTTAGTGCGCTCTTTGTCTTGTTCGCCCTGAATTTATTTGGTCTGTTTGAAATTAAATTGCCGCATGCTTTGGTAAACCGTTTAGACCGGGTACATTCCCTACAAAAAGGCGGCAGCTTGGTGGGTGCAGCGGTGATGGGCATGATCTCGGCCTTACTGGTTGGACCCTGTATGACCGCACCTTTAGCCGGGGCGTTATTATTTATTTCCCAAACCCAAAGTCAGTGGCAAGGGGCATTATTACTGTTCACGTTGGGTTTTGGCATGGGCACTCCCTTGCTTCTAGCCAGTGTTTTAGGTGCAAGAATTCTGCCCAAAGCAGGGCAGTGGATGCACCAGATTAAAGTGATTTTTGCCTTTATCATGCTGGCTTTGGCACTATATTTTATTCGGCCTTTAATTTCTGAAGCGTGGATGCAATGGCTAGGTCTGGGCTTGGGCTTAAGCTTTATTGGCTATGTAATCGCGCGCTTAGTGGGACAAAAAACACAGTTTAAATGGCTGTATATTTTAGCATTGCTCACCGTGATTCCTTATCTGGCCTATACTCAATATCAGCACAGTCAACGATTCTTTATTCAGCAAAGCACTGCTCAAGCGACATGGCATGTGGCTAAAACAGCCAACGAATTTCATCAGCTGTTAGCCAGTGCGCCCTCCGAGCAAGCCATTATTATTGATGTCTATGCTGACTGGTGCGTGGCGTGTCAGCCGATTGAACATCGTGTTTTAAAATCAGCACAAGTGCAGCAAACCTTGGCCCCGTATTTTTTGATTAAACTGGATTTGAGTCATTATGATGCAACCCATCAGGCATTGCTAAATCAATGGGATATTTTAGGTCCACCAACGTATTTATTTTTAAATCCAAAACAACAAGAAATTCGCGGTTTACGTTTAACCGGAGCTTTTACCGAAGCGGAATTAATAAAACAGCTCGATCTGTTTCAAAAACATATAGGACAATAATTTCATGTATCAGCTCTATATTGCCAATAAAAATTATTCCAGTTGGTCAATGCGCCCATGGTTAGTGCTGAAAGCGTTTAATTTACCGTTTCAAGAAATCATGATTCCCTTTCCCGCACAACGGAACACAGGTACTTTTAAACAGGATATTTTGGCAATTAACCCCAATGGTAAAGTCCCCGTGTTGGTGGATGAGGGGTTGATTCTTTGGGATTCCTTGGCTATTTGTGAATACTTGGCAGAACAAAATTCAGATCAGGCCTTATGGCCGAAAGATGTTAAGCAACGTGCACGTGCGCGCTGTATCTCTGCGGAAATGCACAGTGGATTTTCGAGTTTGCGCAATGCCTGCGGCATGAATATCCGGGCGAATCTGGAAGATGTTGGCAAACATTTGTGGCAGGACAATGCTGAGCTGCGCCATGATGTGGCACGTATCGAGCAGATCTGGTCAGAACGTCCGGACATGAACGGTTTTTTATGTGGTGAATTCTCGATTGCCGATGCATTTTATGCACCGGTGGTGACACGGCTAATGACCTATGTGTTACCGGTCAGCAAGTCTACACAGCAGTATATGCAAACCATGATGCAGCATCCGGCTATGAAATTATGGATTGATGGCGCATTACAAGAAAAGGCGTGGGTGAATTATTTAGAGCCATATCAACAGCAAACGCTTTAACAGGATTTCGGTTCGCTGAAGAAGTCTTGATAACATTTAACCTGATTACGCCCACATGCTTTTGCTTCATACAGGGCTTTGTCTGCTTGGCTTAACAACTGTTGCGGTCTAAGTTGGATATTCGATAATGTAATCCCAAAACTGGCTGTGACCTGAATTTTCTCGCCCGAATCACTGCGTAAATCCAGCTGTTGAATGGCTTGACGACAACGCTCAACAATAGTTTGTGCTTGTTCTAAAGAAGAACTATTTAGAATAACAATAAATTCCTCTCCGCCAAATCGCCTCAAGACATCGCTATCACAAATAATTTGTGAGAGCACTTCACTGACTTTAATTAGGGTTTCATCGCCTTTATCATGCCCATATTGTTCCTTAATCCGTTTAAAATGATTCAGGCCGATTAATATCAAAGCGTAAGAATTTGTTGGTTTATTCTCTAATTTTTCTAAACAATAATTAATACTACGGCAGTTAAGGGTATTGGTCAGTGGATCAATCCGACTTAAATTCTGAATTAACTTTTCTCTATGGCGCTATTGGCTGAGTAAAATTTCAAATAAAATTAAACAGCTAATCAAGATGGGCGCAATGAAATACATCATTGAGCTAACCCAAAACATATTTTGATAAGGCAGGCCGTCTAGATAGAAGATCGGTGCGTAGGGAATTTGATCTTTTAAGCTTAAATAGCCACATAAAAACAGATATAGTGTGGCTGGAATAAGAGTGTAATAGACAATTTTACGGTTAAACAACACTAAGCCAACGGTCACCAAACTGATATAAGCGATCATGGTGGCCGGACTGAGAACGCCAATGATATAAGTATTCCGATATAATGAAATAACAACAAATCCAACCGATAAATAGCATCCACTGCTGTACCACAACATTTTTTCGCCAGACTGAACACGGGTAAATTAGCCCAATAAAGACAATTAGGGATAAGGTGTTGAGTCCAAGCTGTAGCTTGAGCAAAAGCAAATTTACCCAGTGCCAGAGATCGGGTAAAAGAAGGACATAAATTTTCCAGACAATCCAAACGACATGCACCAAGCTTCCTAGAATCAGCATGAGTATGCATTTATTCAGGACACTCCAGTTCATTACGACTTCATCCTCTATCCGATATTTCGCAATTCTTTCTTGGAATGAGGAAGGGGTATCTGATGAAAAGATTTGCTTCATTCGATAGGTTTGACCTTTAGTTCTTCAAACTGATTATTAGTGCCAAGTTAATCTAATTTATTTTTAATAATTAATAACATAGAAATTTTTTTTGAATGGTAATACCTGTATTTTGTGCTTTTAAGCATAAAAATGCACTTCATCTGAATGATTATTGTTCCAAATATAAAACAGTGTGTTGTGTATAAAGGTATTATTCTATTTTTGTTGATCGATTAAACTGGGTTCATTGAATAAATAAAGATTAAGGTTTTGAGCATGAAAGTTTTACATATCGATTCGAGTATTTTAGGCGTTGTTTCAGTTTCACGCCAATTAAGCCAAGCCATTGTTGATCAATTACAGACTAAACATACAGATTTAGCGGTTGATTATTTAGATTTAGCTGCCCAGCCGATTCCACACTTAACCGGTGCCATTTTAATGGGACAAGATGCAGAACAAGTTGCCTTGGGTGAAAAAATTATTCAGCAATATCTTGATGCGGATATCGTGGTGGTTGGTGCGGCCATGTATAACTTCGGTTTGACTTCAACCTTGAAAGCTTGGATTGACCGTATTAGTGTAGCCGGTAAGACCTTTAAATATACTGAGAATGGTCCGGTGGGTTTGGCCGGTGAGAAAAAAGTTTATATCGCCAGTAGTCGTGGTGGGGTGTATGGTGAAAATAGTCCAGTCGATTTTCAGGAAGGTTTTTTGAAAACTGTATTTAACTTTACCGGTGTGAATGATGTCGAAATTATTCGTGCTGAAGGTGTCAATATGGGGCCAGAGCTGAAAGAGCAGGCAATTTCTAACGCTTTAGCCCAAGTACAAGCACTGTAATTTTTGAAAATATAGAGTATTCCTCTTGGGTCAGCTTCGGCTGACCTTTTTTATATGAATTACTTTTTTAATACCAAGCTTTTTAATACCAGGATTAATCTCGATCGAGCCGATGTGCAAATTCGGCCAGATCGGCCAAAGCCTGTTTTCCTTCATCAAACCAAGTGTGAAACATCTGAAAATTGTGCCACATACCCGTGTAAAGTTTATAGGTCAGATCAACACCGGCTTGTTCCGCTTTCTCTTTAAAGCGCTGTGCATCATCCAGTAAAATTTCTTTAGAGCCGACTTGAACCAAGATTGGTGGTAATCCGCTTAAGTCTGCAAACGCAGGTGAAATAGCCGGGTCTGCGGTATCCATAAATTTCGGTACGTAATAATCAATCCCTGCTTCTAAAGTTTCAATAGAGAGCAGTGCATCGTGCTTGCGGTTATAACGCAAAGATTCACTGCTTAAAGTCAAATCTAAAAATGGGGATAATAATATCAAGCCACTGACTTGAGGAAGGCCTTCGTCACGAATTTTAAGTGCCAGAGCTAAAGCTAAATTAGCACCACAAGAGTCGCCCGATAAAATGATGTCTTTGGCTTGAATTCCTTGCCCTAACAAAGTGGTATAAATGTCAAAAATCGCATCACTGGCTTCAGGATAAACAGACTCTGGAGCTAAGGGATAGTCGACATGAAGCACTTGCATCTGTGTACGTGCAGCCATATGAGTTAAAAAGGCACGATGAGTGTCGAGTGAACCCAAAAAGAATGCACCACCATGAATATGCAAAATGAGTTGTGTTGATTCACCTTGAGGTTTTATTTCTTCAGCACGTAAGCCTGCCAGGCGTAGTGATCTGACTTGAACGTCTTTATTACTTGGAAAGACACGACACATTTGCTCCAATGCAAAACGTATCGAGTTGGGAGGCAAGTTAAACTGGCTGGGTTTACGAATGGCCGTTTTTAAAATACTTTCTGTAATTAATTGTTTCCATAGCGGATCTATCTTCATGTTTCTTCCATCTTGTTTTATCTTTAGGGGATGATTAGATATTTACCAATTCAAGATACAAGATTACACTAAATGGTCACATTCAAAAATTGCAAAAATGTTGTGACTTTTTAATACTAAGCCGTCTATACCAGACTAGGGAAACGAAAAAAAATGAAAAAAATTGCACTTGCACTAGGATTGCTCGGATTAACAGTTTTGGCTAATGCTGCTGATCCATTAAATGGTTCTGTTTGGAAAACGATTGATGACAAAACGAAACAACCGAAAGCCATAGTAAAATTTACTGAACAAAAAAATGGCACATTATCTGCGAGTATTCAACAGGTGTTAACACCAGGGGAAGAAAAGGCATGTTCAAAATGTGAAGGTCCATATCATAACAAATCTTTAAGAGGTCTAAAGATTGTGCATGGTCTTAAAAATGCAGGGGGTACAAGTTATGAAGATGGAACAATTCTTGACCCTGCTTCAGGTAAAACTTACCGGTTAAAAGGTCAAATGACGGATGGCGGTAAAAAATTAGAGTTACGTGGCTTTATCGGGATAGCGGCTTTAGGCCGTAACCAAACCTGGATTCGTGCAGAATAATTTAAACTAAAAAATTTTAAAGTAAGCAAAGCCTAGTGGATATTCAGCTAGGCTTTTTTATACGAGAGCTTTACTATCTCGATCTTATTTTAAAGCTTTATAAACAGCTTCATTATAGCCCACAACATAGCCTTGCTCAGTTTCGAGCACCGGACGTTTAATCAAACTGCTATGCGTTGTTAAAGTCGTGATCAAATTGCTTTCATTCGCAAGCGCAGTTTGCTGTTCTGCTTCACTCAGTTTGCGCCAGGTGGTCCCTTTTTTATTGAGAATAAGATCTGGTCCAATCGCATCTATCCATTTTTTTACAGTTCCAGCGTCAATGCCTTGTTTTTTGTAATCATGAAATTCATAGACCAGACCCAGTTGATTTAACAGGTCAAAAGCTTTCTTCATTGAGCTGCAATTTTTGATGCCATAAATTTTAAGCATAAAATGATTATTCCATTTTCAATTACCGGATAGCCTAGCGAAAATTAGCTATAAGCTCTAGAGAAAATTAAAAGTATTAAAAATTAAATAAACATGTCATGAAATTGACATTTAGATTTGCCAAGATAGCGTTATAGATAAGAATAACTTTATGATTAAAAAAATAGATTTGATGGAGCTAGAAAAAGAGAAAACCCGCATTTAATCATCCTGATCATGCGGGTCTCATTTCAACGTCCATTGTCACATCCTTGCAAAATAAGCTACCGAAGTGGTTTACTTTGTTTCATCCTACGGCGTCCTGTCCTTTTGTGTCATCCTGACATATCCCTTTGCCGTGAAGCAATAATGCACTTAAAACAGTTGTATAAAAATATACAAACGCGTCAAGTGTTGTAGGTTTTTGGATGGTATTGAGTGAACGATTGTTCACTCAAATAAATCTTATTCATTAGATTTTATAATCAATAATCACTGGGGCATGGTCGCTGAACCAGGTTTCTTTATAGACCCAGGCATTGGTTGTACGATCTTTCCAGTCTGGTGAACAGGCTTGATAATCAATCCGCCAGCCGACATTTTTAGCGCGGGCTTGTCCTCGGTTTGACCACCAGGAATAAAGTTCCGCTTCCTTACGCACTTCACGGAAAGTATCGACATAACCCAGATCATCATAAATATGATCGAGCCAAGCACGTTCATGCGGTAAACAGCCAGAAGATTTTTGATTGCCCGACCAGTTTTTAATATCGATCCGTTTATGGACGATGTTGTAGTCACCGCAAACGATGATGGATTTATCTTCATCACGCCATTGTTTTAAAATATCTTGGTATTGGTCTAAAAAGTGATCTTTACGGGCTTGCGCTTCTTCACCTGATGAGCCAGAGGGTAAATAAAGGGAACAGATATGAACAGGTTTTTCCAGACCTAGGTCAAATTCAGCAGATATAAAGCGTCCTTGAGAATCGGCCAATTCAAAACCCAAACCATCGGTCACCGAAACAAAAGGCAGGCGGCTATAAATAGCAGTACCTGCATAGCCTGCACGTTCAGCAGGGAACAGGTGGGTGTACCAACCTTCCGGTCTAAATTTTTCAGTCCACTGCGCATGCGTGATCCGGCTTTCCTGCATACAAATTACGTCGGCTTCTGACTGTTCCAGCCATTCAAGCAAGCCTTTAGTTACTGATGAACGTAAGCCATTTACGTTAATGGAAACGACTCTTAGAATTTTTTGATCACTTGGATAGCTACTCTTTGGTATCATGCGCAAGTCTTACCTCTATTTATGAATTTCGGAGCACCTCATGAACTCGCAAGCGAATTTTAACCCTCAAGATTTTATCGAACTTGCCTTATCACGTGGTGTGCTTAAATTTGGTGAGTTTACTTTAAAATCGGGTCGTGTGAGTCCTTATTTTTTTAATGCAGGTTTGCTCAATGATGGTGAAGCGTTAACGCTGTTGGCTTCAGGCTATGCTGACAAATTAACGACTTGTGACAATGTTGACGTGATTTTTGGTCCTGCATATAAAGGTATTCCGTTTGTCGCTGCGACTGCTGTAGCCTTATCACAAAATCATGCTGTAAGTGTACCTTGGGGTTTTAACCGTAAAGAAGCAAAAGATCACGGTGAAGGCGGCGTGTTGGTCGGTGCTTCAGTTGAAGGTAAAAAAGTCTGGATTATTGATGATGTGATTACTGCGGGTACCGCCATTCGTGAAGTGGTGACTGTGCTTAAAAATGCAGGTGCGCAAATTGCCGGGGTATTGGTTGCTTTAGACCGTCAAGAAAAAGGTCAAGGCGATTTGTCTGCAATTCAGGAAGTGCAACAAGAACTGGAAATTCCAGTTCATGCACTTATTACCATGAAAGATTTGATGGACTTCCTAGAGACGAAGGGCGAGAAAGAAGCTTTAGCAAAAATGGAAGATTACCGTGTCAAATACGGCATCTGATGGTTAGATAGACTAAAAAAGGAAGCTCAATGCTTCCTTTTTTATGATTTTAAGAAAGTGATAAATTACTGAAAAGTAGAAGTAGTTAGATTTAGTCAAATATTCGTACTATTCATAATGTGGCTATCTCTAGTATTTATAAATAGTGAGATTTAATTTTTTGCTCATGTTTCAATTCGCAGAATTTAAAAAGTATTTTAATCATTTCAAAACTTTGAGAAAGAAATTGAGAATTGGAATCAAGTATTTATTCAGAATAGTAATGAAGCAAATAAGTATTCTCGATTCTTGATAGAAGGGCATAAAATTGCGTTAAAATAAAAAATTATTTTTTAGAAATATTAAACAGAATGTTCTTTATAAAATAAATTACTATTTCATAAATTAAACAAAATGCCCGTTATAGAAAAATAAAAATACACGACTTTTCCCATATTTTTTAACTACATAATTTTATCGATTAAAAACATGAAATTTAAATTGATAAAAAAATATTAAATTAAACAATCTCTTATTTGTATTAGAAATGTTTATTACCACAATTTAAACTTGCTTCCTTAGGTTAAAACTAAATGAAATAAGTGATTTTTCTCGATGAAATAGTGTCCATCAGGTCACATTTTCATACATTTGGAGAAGGAGGTTGGTATTTTTTGTGATAGATCATTTAACCATTAAAGTGATTTAATCTGCTTACACAATAACAATAAATAAATACAAAAGAGGACGTTATGTGGTACTTGGCTCTCTAATTCTTTTTATGAAACCAGCTCATAGAAAGCAAAGGAAGAATTAGAGAGTCAATCTTTAAAAAACAGATTGTATAGCGAAATTAGTAAGAACAAGTTCATTTAATAGATAGAGCGATTACTAATGAGTGTAGATTTTTTAAACAATTTAAACGCAACAATGAATGAGAGAGGGAAAATCATGACAAAAAGGTATAATAAGTTTTTATCTGCTGCCGCAGATTTTAATTTGGAAAATTCGCCATATTACTGGATCACTCAAGTGCATGCCCAATATATACAGAATGTTGATCATGCATTAAAAAAATATGGGTTAGATAATTCTCGCCGCCGTATTTTACTGGCTTTAAAATCTAAAAATAAAGCAAGCGTATCTGATTTGTCAGAAATGGTAATTTCTAAAATGTCGACGACCACCAAAATCGTTTATCGTTTAAAAGATGAAGGATTGGTAGATACCTATTGTTGTGAAGATGATGGTCGAATTACCCGGGTTTTATTAACCGAGAAAGGACAGCAAATGATCCAAAAGATTAATGACTTGAGTCACATTGTTTTGGAACAATCTTTTGATGGTTTAACTCCTTTGCAAATTGAGAAAATGTTAGAAAATCTTAAGCAAATTTTTAAAAATCTAGCCCATTAAAATAAATTTAATCAAGAAGAAGTTTAGGCTAGTTTGCTGATTTATTTGTATTTTAGGGGAGTATGCATAATCCAGTTTCACGTCAGGAAAAGAGAATATATTTTATCTAGCTTACCTTGATCGTTATGCAATGGATTTAGCATGAGAATTTTTTTCTTAGCAAGATTTCAAAATAATCAATAAGGGAACATAAAAGGATTAGCACCATATAAATTAAAAATGCTAATCCTTTATGTGAACTAATCAAATTTTTGCAACAATAATTAGAGCTTCGGCAAGTAATATAAATAATCAACACATTAGTCCATCGTAATCATTGGGCTTTTTTAGTTTTTATAACCGTCTTATGGTGATAAGTTTTTTATATGAAAGGAGTGAGGTGTGGATGGTAAAATACTAACTTACTCAAAATCTTAGATTAGAATATTTTAATATTTTTTTGGGTTTTTTAAACAGTTATTATATTGTTGTATAAATTAATCATAAATAGCTCACTGAATACCGATTCATATATAGACCCTACTCACTTTGTTGATCACACTTCTTACAGTTCAACAACATCCCCAATTTTTCTTTACGACCTTTTTCAGTGATGACCCAAGGACGGTTTTGCCAAGGTGGATTATGTCGAACATGTTGCGCATGACCACAGACGAGATCGGCTACCCAGTGATCCTCCTCATCCAAGTGAAAATCAATAATGGCTTGTTGCATCAACTGCTCCTGAAACTGCTTTATACAATCCTATAAAAGCTTTACCAAAATTGAGAAAAAAGAAAGATTAAACTCCGCTATACTTTTATTAATTTAAAAATACATGAGCAAAGCGATATGCGCGTACTTGTTGTGATGGACCCCATCGAAAATGTAAACCTGAAAAAAGATTCTTCTATGGCGATGCTGTGGGCTGCCAGCCGCCGTGGGCATGAGTTGGGTTATGCATTACAGCAAGATTTATATATCGAACACGGTAAAGCCTTCGGTTTAATCTCACCCCTGAAAGTGTTTGAAGACTATAACCATTATTATGAATTGGGCGAAAAGAAAAAAGAATCCATTGCGGATTATGACGTGGTATTGATGCGTAAAGATCCGCCGTTTGACATGAACTTTGTCTATACCACTTATATTTTGGAGCAGGCAGAGCGTGAGGGTGCGTGGATTATTAACAAGCCGCAAAGCCTGCGTGACTGCAATGAAAAACTATTTGCTACGCAGTTCCCGGAACTTCAGGTACCAACTTTGGTGACCTCAAATGAAGGTCTGATCCGTGAATTTCTGAAAGAACAGGTAGATGTGATTGTAAAACCTCTCGATGGTATGGGCGGTACAGGCATTTTCCGCTTGTATCAAGATGGGATTAATATTGGATCTACCATTGAAATGCTGACCAATAATGGTACCCAGCCAATTATGGCGCAACGTTATATTCCAGAAATTGTTGAGGGCGATAAGCGTATCTTGATGATTAATGGTGAACCCGTGCCTTACTGTTTGGCACGTATTCCGCAAAATGGCGAAGTGCGCGGCAACTTAGCCGCAGGCGGTTTGGGGCAAGCCCGTCCCTTAAGTGAAAATGACAAAGCCATTGCGGCAAAAGTCGGTCCTTATCTCAAAGAAAAAGGCCTGGTATTTGTCGGTCTGGATGTGATTGGCAATTACGTGACTGAAATTAACGTGACTAGTCCAACCTGTATCCGTGAAATTGATGATCAGTTTGGTACATCTATTGCAGATGATTTATTTAATGTTCTAGAAGCAGGGTTGAAAGCATAAATCGCATTTTCTTGAAAAAGAGTCCAAGTGGGGGCTCTTTTTTTAGGTTTTACTTATAGGGAGCAGAGAAGGACTAGGTTGATCCATTAATTAAAAAAAGAGCGCAAAATTGGATAAAAAATGCATTAAATTGTATATTTCTCGTCGATTAATAATAAAACTAGTTTAAACTTTTAAATCCTTAGAAAAAAACAATGAAGCAGTTCGTGAAAAAAAGTAAATAACCTTTCATGGCTATGCGTTTGTGATTACAATTGACCGCTTAAAATAGAATTTTGTTATCCATATTTTAGAATTGAAGAATTAGACTGTGACTGAAGCAACGCAAATAAAGCCCAAACATGTCATGATGATGGCCGCAGGTACTGGTGGACATGTTTTTCCAGCGCTCGCTGTTGCTAAAGAACTACAGCAACAAGGGGTACAGGTGTCTTGGCTTGCAACCCCAACAGGTATGGAAAATCGTCTGTTAAAAAATCATAATATTCCAATTTATCAAATTGATATTCAAGGTGTGCGTGGCAACGGTGTTGTGCGTAAATTATTGGCACCTTTGAAAATTTTAAAAGCAACCTTAAGTGCCATGCGTTATATGAAGCAGCTTAATATTGATGCTGTTGCAGGTTTTGGGGGTTATGTTGCAGGGCCGGGTGGTTTAGCTGCGCGTGCTTTAGGTATTCCTGTTATTATCCATGAGCAAAATGCGATTGCAGGTTTTACCAATACCCAGTTATCCCGTATTGCTAAAACTGTGTGTCAGGCCTTTTCTGATACTTTCGTTGCAAGTAAAAAAATTGTGACGACCGGTAATCCGGTACGCAAAGAAATTACAGAAATTTTAAATCCGTCTTGGCGTTATCAGGAACGTGAAAAGGCTGCGAAACCTTTGCAGATTTTAATTGTTGGTGGTTCCTTGGGCGCGCAAGCATTAAATGAACGTGTTCCAGAAGCATTAAAACAACTTAATATGCCGATCCAGGTATTTCATCAATGCGGTCAAAACCATCAGGATGCAACACAGGCACGTTATAGCGACGCACCTGCAACCTTGCAGGTTGAAGTGCAGCCGTTTATTGAAGATATGGCTAAGGCTTATTCAGATGCTGATTTAATTATTTGCCGTGCGGGTGCATTAACGGTCACTGAAATTGCAACTGCGGGTGTGGCTGCAGTTTTTGTTCCACTCCCAAGTGCAGTGGATGACCATCAAACTGCAAATGCCAATTTTTTGGCTGGTATCAATGCTGCGAAAATTTGTCCGCAAGCCACTATGACTGTCGATTATTTAAAAGAATTGCTAACACCACTGATGAATCGCAAACTGCTGTCAGAAATGGCAGTTAAAGCACGTCAAAAAGCACAACCCGATGCAACCCAGCATGTGGTTCGTTTAATTCAAGAATTGTAAATTAGAGTGATATATGTCTCCATCTACTCCTGCTGAGCAAGCGAAAAAGTTAATTAAAGTGCCTGAAATGCGCCGTATCAAACACATTCATTTTGTAGGAATTGGTGGTGCCGGAATGTGTGGCATCGCGGAAGTGCTCAAAAACCAGGGGTATAAAGTTTCGGGTTCAGACATCAAAGCGTCTAAAACGACTGCACAGCTTGAAGAAAACGGGATTAAAGTTTATATCGGTCATACGCCAGAAAATATTAAAGATGCCAATGTACTGGTGGTATCTACAGCGATTGACCCGGAAAACCCGGAAATCAAAGCAGCGATTGAAACCCGTATTCCAGTGGTTCGTCGTGCTGAAATGTTGGGTGAGTTGATGCGTTACCGTCATGGTATTGCAGTGGCAGGAACCCATGGTAAAACCACCACCACAAGTCTGATCACTTGTATGTTGGCGGAAGAAAACATGGACCCAACTTATGTGATCGGTGGTTTGCTGAATCGTACCGGTGTCAATGCCGCACTCGGCGCAAGCCGTTATATCGTGGCTGAAGCGGACGAATCTGATGCGACATTCCTGCATTTACATCCAATGGCTGCAATCGTGACCAATATCGATGCCGATCATATGGATACGTATGGCGGTAGCTTTGATGTCCTCAAAGATACCTTCGTACAGTTCTTGCAAAAACTTCCATTCTATGGTTTGGCGGTGGTGTGTGGAGATGATGCCAATGTGCGCGAAATCATGCCACGCATTGGTCGACCACTTTTAACCTATGGTTTTAATGAAGATAACGACATCCGTGCGGTTGATGTTGATCAAGACGGTATGCGCACTCACTTTACCGTATTGCGTAAAGATCGCGAGCCATTACGTGTTACCGTGAACCAACCGGGTTTACACAATGTACTGAATGCCTTGGCTGCCATTGGTGTGGCAACCGATGAAGGTGTTTCTGATGCTGCAATTTGCCGTGCATTGGAAGGTTTTAGTGGGGTAGGTCGTCGTTTCCAGGTTCAGGGTGAATTTGCAATAGAAGGTGGTAACGTGACCTTGGTTGATGACTACGGTCACCATCCTAAAGAAGTGGAAGCAACCATTAAAGCTGCGCGTCAAAGCCATCCAGATCGTCGTTTGGTCATGATGTTCCAGCCACACCGCTTTAGCCGTACCCGTGACTGCTTCGATGACTTCGTAGATGTATTGTCACAAGTTGACCAATTATTATTGCTGGAAGTGTATCCTGCCGGTGAGAAACCGATTGTCGGCGCGGACAGCCGCAGCTTGGCGCGTAGTATTCGTTTACGTGGCGAGGTTGAACCAATTTTGATTGATCCGGTGGAAGGCAATTTACAAAATGCGGTGCAAAAAGTGTTACAAGCGAATGACTTGTTATTAACGCAAGGCGCAGGTAATGTGGGTGCTCTCTCGATTGAACTTGCACAAAATAAATTGTATTTAAAGTAATCACTTTATGTGATTTTGAATTTGATCGTTCAGTTATAAAGTTTAAGGATATAAACGTGGCAAATGCTTCAGAATTCGGCAAAGTTGCCGTGTTGCTTGGCGGTAAATCGGCTGAGCGCGAGGTTTCTCTAGATAGTGGTAAAGCTGTACTTGAAGCATTGGTACGCTCGGGTGTAAATGCAGAAGCTTTTGACCCGCAAGAACGTAGCGTGACTGAACTGGTCAACTATGATCGCGCATTCATTGTGTTGCACGGTCGCGGTGGAGAAGACGGTCAAATTCAAGGTGCATTAGAATGGTTGAATCTGCCTTATACCGGTACTGGTGTACAGGGTTCGGCCATTGGTATGGATAAAGTCAAAACCAAGCAGGTCTGGCAAGGTTCTGAGCTGCCTACCGCACCCTACCGTATTGTAACCAAAGATTCTGATTTGAATGCTGTGGTAGAAAGTATTGGTTTACCATTCATTATCAAACCGGTACATGAAGGTTCAAGTATTGGTATGAGCAAAGTTGAAAAAATGGAAGACTTTGCGGTAGCGATTGAAAAAGCGACCGAACATGATGCAGTGGTGATGGCAGAAAAATGGATTAGCGGCTGTGAGTTCACGATTGTGATTCTGAATGGTCAGGCGCTTCCTGTAATTCGTCTTGAGCCGCCAAAAGATGTGGCTTTCTACGATTATGAAGCCAAATATAACCGTAACGATGTGCAGTACGGCATTCCTTGCGGTCTAAGTGAGGATGAAGAAAAACAACTTCAAGCTTTATCTTTACGTGCTTTCCAGGCCGTTGGTGCAAGCGGTTGGGGACGTATTGATGCAATGCAGGATGAACAAGGTAACTTCTGGTTGTTAGAAGTGAACACTGTTCCGGGAATGACCAGTCATTCATTGGTGCCTAAAGCTGCGAAAGCGGTGGGATATAGCTTTGATGAGCTTTGTGTGGCTATTTTGGAACAGACTTTGACAGGTGCGGCTCACTAAACCATGGCTCAACTTCCTGCTTCAATGCGCCGTAAACGAGCAGCAATTACATCAATACATGACAAGCCACCGACCCGTAAGGAAAAGCTTGCGAATGCGGGTGGCTGGTTATTATTGATGATTGCACTCATGGTATTGGCTGTAGGGGTGTATGGTTTATATACAGTCATGACCGATGCACATGTCGCGGAACTGAATGTTGTGGGTACGCGTTCAGATGCAGAAAATAGCCAGGTCATGAAGCATGTTACCCCAGCGGTAACGGCAAATTATTTTACCGCTGATTTAGAACAAATTCGAGATCAGGCACTAGAGTTGTCTTGGGTAGATCGCGTGGTGGTCTCGCGTGCATGGCCCAATTCAATTCGAGTACGAGTGATGCCCCGTCATCCCATTGCCCGTTGGGGAACTGGGCGACTGTTGAGTGATAGTGGTGATATTTTTGCACAAGTAATTCCGCAAAATAATCAAAAACTACCTTTGCTGCACGGTCCAACGTCTCAGTCCAAAATGATGATGCGCCGCTACAATGAAATTAATCAGTTATTCCTGCCAGTCAATGCTCGTTTAAAAGAATTATATTTAACAGAACGTATGACTTGGTTTATGCAGTTTGATTCGGGTTTACGCGTCATTGTGGATCAAGATCAAACGATGAGTAAACTTCAACGCTTGAGTCATCTGGCACAAAGTGATTTAAAACCAGTTTGGTCTAAAATCTCATCAATTGACTTACGTTATAGAAATGGATTGGCGATACAATGGAAGAATTCAGCACCACCTAATATTGTAAATAGTCAGTTTGTTGTAACGATTAATGACACAAGCATTGCAGATGCAAGAATGGTAAAGCCATAATTGAGCGGCTTGATATAAAATAGAGGCTTATGGCCATAAATTAACCAAACATGTGATGATGGTACTAGATAATGAATGAAGCTGTTCCCTCGGTTGTTGCGATTGACATTGGGACACACAAAGTTTCAGTTTTGATTGGTAAGGTACATGCGCCAGACAATATCCAAGTGATAGGGATGGCAACAGCTCGTAACCGAGGCATGAATAAAGGAAAAATTGTAAGTCTCGACAAAGTCATCACTGCAATTAAAAATGCCGTACAAGAAGCAGAAGACATGGCTGAATGCCGGGTGCATTCCGCTTGGATTTCTATTCCAAGTGCAGAATTAAAAAGCTTTTATGCATCAGGTCGTACACCCATTGAAAATAGTGAACATACAATTACAACCAGTGAAGTTGTACGTGCGCTAGAGTTGGCCAAAGCCAGTCATTTGACTTCAGACCACTATTTGGTCAGTGCAGTACCTTTAGGCTTTGAATTAGATGATTCGGCAGAATGGGTACAAAATCCGATTCGCATGTCTGCCCATAGTATGATAGGGCATTATCAGTTAATGATGCTGCCGATCAGTACCATGCAGAATCTGGATCGTGCGCTCAAAGGTGCCAATATTGGTGTCGAAAAAATGGTAGTGTCTTGTTTGGCAACCGCTGAAGCAAGTTTGCTCAAAGATGAAAAAGAGTATGGTGCATGTTTGGTGGATATTGGTGCAGGTACCACCAATATTGCGGTATATCTAGATGGTCGCCTTGCATTGACGCATACTTTGCAACGTGGTGGTGAGCATGTTACACGTGACATTGCTGCAGTATTACAGACGACAACGGAAGAAGCGGAACGAATCAAGTTGTTGTATGGTTGTGTTGATTTGAAAGTGGTGAAACCCGATCATATGATTCAATTCCAAGGTATTGATGGTCCACAAACTATCAGTCGCATTGAATTGGCGGAAATTATTATTGCGCGTTATGAAGAGATTCTGACTCAAGTTCATCAAGAATTACAACGTAACGGTGCAATCCATGGTTTATATCATGGTGTGGTACTGACAGGTGATGCTAGCCAAATCGAAGGAATGGTAAATCTGGCACGTCATATGTTAGGGGTTTCAGCACATTTAGGAAATCCACCCGTACAGGTATATGCTGAAGAGCAAAATCAGGCTGCTTTGCGTCGTTCGCAATATGCAACAGCTGCAGGGTTATTAATGTTTAGCCAAAGTGACACGCAAGATACCATTGTAGAATCTACAGATCCTGAAAAAATGTCTATTTTTAAGCGAGTAGGTCGAGCATGGTCGGCATTAAATAATCAGTTAAAATCGATATTTTAAGTTGAATTTATTGGGAATATTGTTAGGAAGTTGTACGTCTAACGGCTTGGACTTGACAAGCGTGTAGTTGAACAGCATCCTAAAACACAATTTTTGTTTATTAAGATCAAGGCAGTATACGGGCTTAAGTGACTGCCAATTACGAATTAGGAAATCCAAAGGTCATGGCCTCATTTGAATTTTTAGAAGATGATCAAAACGATAGCAACGGTCAAGCCCGTTTCACTGTGTTTGGTGTAGGTGGTGCTGGTGGTAATGCTGTACAACATATGCTTGAGTCAGACATTCAAGGTGTAAAATTTGTTTGTGCCAATACGGACAAGCAAGCGTTAGATCGTATGAATGCCCAATTCAAAATCCAGTTAGGCGAGCAAAGCACACGTGGTCTGGGTGCAGGTGCAAATCCGCAAGTGGGTCAAACTGCTGCTGAAGAAAGCCGTGAAATCATCCGCCAACACCTTGAAGGTACAGACATGGTGTTTGTTACTGCCGGTATGGGTGGCGGTACAGGTACCGGCGCTGCGCCTGTGGTTGCGGAAATTGCCAAAGAAATGGGTATTTTGACAGTTGGTGTAGTGACGACTCCATTTAACTTTGAAGGGAAACGTCGTCAACAATCTGCTGAAAAAGGTATTGAAGCTTTAGAAGCGCATGTGGATTCTTTAATCATTATTCCTAACCAGCGTCTGCTTAAAGTATTCCGCGATATTTCAATGAAAGACGCGTACAAAAAAGCAGATGACGTATTGCTCAATGCAGTACGTAGTATCTTTGATCTGGTGGTTCGCCCAGGTCACATCAACCTTGACTTCGCCGATTTGAAAACTGCAATGAGTACGCGTGGCTATGCCATGATGGGTGTGGGTTCAGGACGTGGTGAAACACGTGCGCGTCAAGCTGCTGAACAAGCGATTCGCAGTCCACTGCTTGATAACGTAACGATTATGAATGCTAAAGGCATTTTGATTAACGTGACTGGTGGTGATGATGTGACTTTCGGTGAAATTGAAGAAATTACCGACGTAGTCAATCAAATTGTCGATTTAGATGAAGGTCAAGTATTCTACGGAACTGTATTTGATCCAGATGCGCGCGATGAACTTAGCGTAACTGTAATTGCAACGGGTTTAACCCGTAATTCGGCAGATGCAACTGAGACAGTCAAACGTCCAGTATCTCAGTCTGCAACTCGTCCGGCAAATCATGCTGCTCATGCTGTCGTGGAAGATGATGATGTACCGGCTATTCAGCGTCAAAATAATGATGCTGGTACAACGCCTGCGCCTGCTGTAGGGGCTGCACGCCCAACACCAATGAGTATTCAAGATTACTTGAAAAATCAGCAACGTAAATAAACTCATAGTCTCAGTTTTTAGTTCTAGTTTTAGAAAAGGTCGTAGCAATACGACCTTTTTGTTTTTTATCAATAGCTAAATATGCTAACGTATATCGGTTTTATGAGCAGATGATAGAAAAATGTTGAAACAGCGAACCCTAAAACGTATCGTGAAAGCGAGCGGTATCGGTCTTCATAGTGGGCAAAAAGTCTTGATTAACTTTGTGCCGCACCATGTTGATGGGGGGATTGTGTTTCGACGTATTGATTTAGATCCGCCAGTGGATATTCAAGCGAATGCCATGCTGATTCAAGAGGCATTTATGTGCTCGAACTTAGTTCAAGAAAATGCCAAAGTAGGTACGATTGAACATGTAATGAGCGCCATCGCTGGCTTGGGAATTGATAATCTAATCATTGAAGTTTCTGCTTCTGAAGTTCCCATTATGGACGGTAGTGCAGGTCCATTCATTTATTTGTTGATGCAAGGCGGCCTTGCAGAACAGAATGCTCCGAAAAAATTCATCAAAATTTTAAAACCGGTTAAAGCCTTGATAGAGGATAAACGTGCTGTCTTTCATCCGCATCAAGGTTTTCAACTCAATTTCACTATCGATTTCGATCATCCTGCATTTAAAAAAGAATACCAGTCTGCAACCATTGATTTTTCAACCGAAACTTTTGTCTATGAAGTGAGTGGAGCACGTACCTTTGGTTTTATGAAAGATTTAGACTATCTGAAAGCCAATAATTTAGCGTTAGGCGCGAGTTTAGAAAATGCAATTGGAGTGGATGACACAGGCGTGGTAAATGAAGAGGGTTTACGTTTCTCAGATGAATTCGTACGCCACAAAATTTTAGATGCGGTGGGTGATTTATACTTGCTGGGGCATCAAATTATTGCAAAGTTTGATGGTTATAAGTCAGGACATGCATTAAATAATCAATTATTACGTAATGTTAAAAGTGATCCGAGTAGTTACGAAATTGTAACATTTGATGACGAAACGCAATGTCCCATTCCTTATGTGAGTGTGACATAAGTCATTGTCTTTTAATGTATGCGTTATACTATAACAAATTTGATTGTTAAACAGTTCACAGAATTTTCGACTTAATTCAAGGACATCAAAGTGTCGGTTACTTTTTATTGCTTGCCAAACGTAGCATTGCTTGGCTAAGCTTAGGGTCGCTCACAAAGTCAGCAGCACCACGAATTAAATCTTGGGTATCTGGACTAAGGGATCTGGTCAGGGACTCAGGCTTGCGTAGTGGTTGGGTTGGAATTCTTAAGCGAACTTGCAGTTTCTGCAAATCTTTAAATTCAACCAACTGTAACAATTGAGCAATATATTGCTTTTGAAGATATGCCAGTTGACTAATCATGGCTTGATTTACACCGGTAATCGTCAAAATGCCATTTTCATAACATACAACTTGCCATTGCTCTGGTTGGGGCAATATCGGTTGAATAAGTTTTGTAAGTTTCTGCCATGCAGCAACTTGTGTAGAGAGAAACGTAAAGTTTCCTGTTTTTAAGTGTTTTCTTGTTTGTTGAAAGAGCTTAACCGGTTCAGACATACATTGTTCCTACATATTTGTGTCTTAATCTTATGCGCTCCTTTCAGTAGATATCAAGGAAGAGATCACGCAAGGACATTAACTAAGAACAGTTAAAAGAGGTTTTTTATGCATACGAGACGTATTTTATTAGCGTTTTCATTGGCAGCGTCTGCCGCATCTGTAGCGTTCGCTGATTTGGTAGAGCTCAATTCTAACGACGGATCAACAGATCGTATTGAACAATTGACCCGTACCTTAGCTCAAGGTTCTTACGCAGAATCAAATGATATTGATATTCCTGCTGAAACTAGAATGAGAGTTAAATTACGTGAAAAAACTGTTGAATTGAACAATGAATCGCTTGCAAAAAAATACGGTTCAAGCACCTCAAAAAGTTATTCTAACAATCCTTACTCGTGGTTGGTAGCTCATCCGCTGCCTGATATGAAACGCGTAAGCTCATCTTATGGTGGTCGTACCATGGGTGGCCGTGCTGAAAATCATTCAGGTTTAGATCTTTCTGCACCAAGTGGTACTGCTATTTATGCAACAGGTCCAGGTGTAGTAACAAAATCTGGTTGGGGCACCGGTTATGGTCAATACGTTGAAATTAACCATGGTAATGGCTATTTAACCCGTTACGCGCATGCCTCTCGTTTAATTGCTCGTGTTGGTGATCAGGTACAAGCAGGTGAACATATTGCCAATGTAGGCTGCACTGGTCGTTGTACCGGTCCACACTTACATTATGAAGTAGTCAAAGATGGTCAGCGTAAAAATCCGTCAGCTTATTTAGCAATGTTGCCATAACACTGAGTATGACAAATTCTAAAACTTATTCTGTCAGTTTTAATTTAAAGAGTTGTAACGTTAGTTAAAGAGTGTGGTAATTCATTTAAAGAGTAGAGTAAAAAAAGCTGCTAAAACTTTTAAATTTGATAATATCACTGCATCAAATACTTATTGTATAGAAAACCGCCTTTATTGGCGGTTTTTTGTTTTATTGCGTAAAGAATGGTCAATAGGTATTTATTATATAAATAATAGTGCTATTCCGTATTCAGCTGTGACAATAACTGAAGTTACCTAAAGTATGTTACATATAGAGAATATAAATAGGCTCAATGAATAGGTGGAATATGGCGTTTTATGGCGATACTGACGCGCAAGAAACCCAAGAATGGCAAGATGCTTTTGACTCGGTTCTACAACACATGGGAACGGAGCGAGCGGCATTTTTACTCGAAAAACTTTACCAACGCGCAATTGCTACTCATGTTCCCATTCAGCGTCTAAATACTCCTTACCGCAATACCATTTCTGTTGAAGAGCAACCTGCAATGCCGGGTGATCAGGATATGGAGCGCAGAATTCGCGCTTTAATTCGCTGGAATGCATTGGCTATGGTACTTCGTGCGAATAAGACCGGGGACGATTTAGGTGGTCACTTGGCCAGCTTTGCCTCTTCTGCAACACTATATGATGTGGGCTTTAACCATTTTTTCCGTGCCAATAGTGATCACTTTGGCGGCGACATGATCTATTACCAAGGTCACTGTGCACCAGGTATTTATGCCCGCTCTTTCTTGGAAGGCCGTTTAACTGAAGATCATTTAAATAATTTCCGTCGTGAAGTTGGCGGTATCGGCCTGCCAAGTTACCCACATCCTTACTTGATGCCAGATTATTGGCAGTTCCCGACAGTATCTATGGGCTTGGGTCCAATTATGTCGATTTATCAAGCGCACATTCAGAAGTATTTGATGAATCGTGGCTTGATTAAGGAAGAAGACCGCAAGGTTTGGGCCTATTTGGGCGATGGTGAAATGGATGAGCCTGAAAGCTTGGGGGCAATTTCACTAGCAGGTCGTGAAAAGCTTGATAACCTGATTTGGGTGGTGAACTGTAACTTGCAACGTCTGGATGGACCAGTGCGTGGTAACGGCAAGATTATTCAGGAACTTGAATCTTTATTCCGTGGTGCAGGCTGGCGTGTCATTAAAGTGGTTTGGGGGCGTCATTGGGATCCGCTGTTGGATAAAGATACTACCGGTGCACTTCAGGCAGTGATGGAAGAAGCCGTCGATGGTGATTTCCAGCGTTATCAAGTGAAGGGTGGCGCATATGCGCGTGAAAAGTTCTTTGGCAAATATCCGGAAGCCAAAGAGCTGGTCAAAGACTTAAGTGACGAAGATATTGATAATCTGAACCGTGGTGGTCACGACCCATACAAAGTATTTGCAGCCTATGCCGAAGCATGTACAGCCAAAGGTCAGCCAACAGTGATCCTGGCGAAAACCGTAAAAGGTTATGGTTTGTCTGAGGAAATCGAAGCAGTCAACAAAACCCACCAAATCAAGAAAATGCAAATCAATTCTTTGAAATACGTGCGTGACCGTTTCAATCTTCCTTTCACGGATGAACAGCTTGAAGAAGTACCGTTCTACCGTCCAAGTGAAAATTCCCCTGAATTGAAATACATGAAGGCGCGCCGTGAAGCATTAGGCGGTTATCTGCCGGCACGTCGTAAAGAAAGTGAACAATTGGCGATTCCTGAGTTATCTGTATTTGATTCGGTCTTAGCCGGTTCAAACGGTAAAGAACAATCGACCACCATGGTGATGGTACGTTTAATCTCTGCTCTTCTTAAAGAGAAAGCGATTAAAGACCGCGTTGTGCCGATCGTTCCAGATGAAGCACGTACCTTTGGTTTAGAAGGGATGTTCCGTCAGCTCGGTATTTATGCCGCGCATGGTCAAAAATATACGCCTGAAGACCAAGAACAGCTGATGCATTACCGTGAAGCTAAAGACGGACATATGCTACAAGAAGGGATTAACGAAGCAGGTGCAATGAGTGCATGGGCGGCGTTGGGAACCAGTTATTCAACCAATAACTTGCCTATGATTCCAATGTACATGTACTACTCGATGTTCGGTTTCCAACGTATAGGTGATATTGCATGGGCAGCAGGCGATGCACAGGCACAAGGCTTCTTGCTAGGTGCAACCGCAGGTCGTACAACGCTCAACGGTGAAGGTTTACAACACCAAGATGGTCATTCACATATCTTGGCCAATACTATTCCAAACTGTGTCTCTTATGACCCGTGTTTCGGTTATGAGTTGGCTGTGATTGTACATGACGGTTTACAGCGTATGTATGTGAATCAAGAGCGCGTGTTCTACTACCTTACCGTAATGAATGAGAATTACGAGCATCCTGAAATGCCAAAAGGTGCTGAAGAAGGCATCAAGCGTGGGATGTACTTACTCGAAGAAGATGAGAAAGCCACTGTTCAGTTATTAGGTTCAGGTGTGATCCTGCGTGAAGTGATCAAGGCGGCGAAAATCCTTCGTGAGGAATACCAAATTCACTCGAATGTCTACAGCGTTACCAGCTTCAATGAACTTGCTCGTGACGGTATGGCATGTGAAGAATACAACCGCCTGCACCCACTGGCTGAAGATGTGAAAGAAGCATGGGTATCGAAACAGTTACGCGGTACCGAAGGTATTGTGGTGTCTGCAACAGATCATATGCGTGCTTACAGTGAACAGATCCGTGGTTATCTTCCAGACAACCGTCCATTTGTAGCATTGGGTACTGACGGTTATGGTCGTTCGGATACACGAGGTAACTTGCGTAGCTACTTCGGTGTAGATGCTGCTCACATTGTGGTTGCAACATTGAAGAAACTGGCTGATGAAGGTGAAGTTGATGCACGTTTGGTTAAAGATGCCATCTCTAGCTTTGAGCTGGATACAGACCGTCCAGTAGCTTGGGCTCCTCAAGTAACACCATCTGTACTTCCTGTTGCTGACTATAAAGAGGAGAAATAAGTATGCAAATTACGACTCCCGATATTGGTGTAGATAAAGCCGTTGTTGCTGAAATTCTCGTTAAAGTGGGCGACACGATTGCAATTGATGAAAGCATTGTCTTGCTTGAGTCTGACAAAGCGTCTGTTGAAGTGCCTAGCACTTCAGCAGGTGTGGTGAAAAGCATTTTGGTGAGCCAAGGTGATGAGGTTACGGAAGGTACAGCCTTAGTCGAGCTTGAAGCAGAAGGTGGAGCAGATGCAGCCACTGAAATTCAACAGGCAGATGCTTCGCAAAAAACTTCAGAAAATACGCCAACTTCATTGCCTGACGATGAAATCATGCAAGAACTGTCTTCGCATCGGCCAAAAGCTTCAGCTGCTCCTGCAACTCAAGCAGCTTCACAAGTCGTAGATGTCCAAGTACCTGATATTGGCGTAGAAAAAGCCACTGTGGGTGAAATTTTGGTGTCTGTCGGTGATGAAATCGATGTCGATCAAAGCATCGTGGTAGTGGAATCAGACAAGGCGACTGTTGAAGTTCCAAGTACGGTTTCGGGCACGGTAGAATCTATCGAGATTAAAGAAGGCGACATCATTAAAGAAGGTGTGGTCATTCTGAAAGTGAAAACGGCTGTTTCTGCACCGCAAACCCAGACAGAAGCACCTAAAGCTGAAGCTGTTCAACCGGCAACAGAAGAAAAAGCAGTCGCAGCGCCTCAAACTACAGCAGCACCTGCGGGTGATATCGAAGTGACTGTACCTGACTTAGGTGTAGACAAAGCGGCTGTAGCTGAAATTCTGGTTCAGGTCGGTGATACGGTTGAAAAAGACCAGAGTATCATCGTGGTAGAGTCTGATAAAGCCACGGTTGAAGTACCTAGCTCTACAGCAGGCGTGATTAAAGCAATTCACGTTGAAGTAGGTCAAAACGTCTCTGAAGGCATTGCACTGATTACGATTCAAGCTGAAGCGCAAGCAGATGCTACACCTGTTTCAGCCAAAACTGAAGCACCGAAAGCAGCCGTTACAAAAGTAGAAACGGCACCTGTTCCTTCTGTTCCAACGGCAGTGACATCTGATAATGCAGACAAGCTAACCAAAGAGCAGAATGCAGCCAACTCGAAAGTTTATGCTGGTCCTGCTGTGCGTAAACTGGCACGTGAATTGGGTGTGGTTTTATCGGATGTGAAAGCGTCGGGTTCGCATGCGCGTATTATGAAAGAAGACCTAAAAGCTTATGTCAAAACGCGCCTTACTGCGCCGCAGTCTGCTCCTGTAGCTGCTGCTGTGCAGGCGGCCGGTCTGCCAAAACTTCCAGACTTCTCTGCATTTGGTGGTGTTGAAGAAAAAGCCATGACACGCTTGCAGCAGGTTTCTGTACCGCAATTGTCATTGAATAATTTCATCCCGCAAGTCACGCAGTTTGATGCAGCGGATATCACCGAGCTTGAAGCTTGGCGAGGCGAGTTGAAAGGCAACTTTAAGAAAGAAGGGATTAGTCTGACCATTCTGGCTTTCATTGCCAAGGCCTTGGCGCATCTTTTAAAAGAAGAGCCTTATTTTGCAGGTCATTTGGCGGATGATCAAAAGTCTGTATTGCTGCGCAATGAAATCCATATGGGGATTGCAGTAGCAACCCCTGATGGTTTGACCGTTCCTGTTCTGCGTAATCCGGACCAAAAATCGGTTAAGCAAATTGCGATTGAGCTAGGTGAGTTAAGTAAAAAGGCGCGTGAGAAGAAATTATCACCGAAAGACTTACAAGGTGCGAACTTTACTATTACCAGTTTAGGTTCAATTGGCGGTACAGCATTTACACCGCTCGTGAACTGGCCTCAAGTGGCAATTTTGGGTATTTCACCTGCCACCATGCAACCGGTGTGGAATGGTGAAAGTTTTGATCCACGCCTCATGCTGCCATTGTCATTGTCTTATGATCACCGTGTGATTAATGGCGCTGACGCTGCTCGTTTCACCCATAAATTGACCAAGCTTTTAGCGGATATTCGCACTTTATTGCTCTAATCAGCTCATTAAAGCGCGAATAAGATAAACCCTGCTTCGGCAGGGTTTTTTATTGTCACAGAGTATTAAAATATTTTGAGTCGCTTGTCGATCTGAGGATGAGCTTTTATTTGTTTTAACCGCCTATTCTAAAAGGCAGACAATAAATTGATTTGATAAAAAACTGCTTTACGATTAAAATCAACTTACTTCATTGGGGAGTAGCCGCTTTTTACGCAATGTAAAAAGGTGATGGTCAACATAATTGTTCAACAGAACATGGTCATCATAGCAAAGAACCAATTCAGCTTTTCTCAAAGCTTTTTTTGTTGGCAAGACCTTTGATTTATCACTCCGCAGATTTTTGGCTAGCAGGAGCGATAAGTCATCGGCAAATTTTGCTAGCCAGAGAAAGATCACATGTATGAACTGCTCATCTCTACCGCTATTGTTGCCCTTGCTGAAATGGGTGATAAGACTCAGTTATTAGCCTTGTTACTGGCGGCCCGTTTTCGAAAACCTGTTCCTATTCTGTTTGCTATTTTACTGGCGACCCTATTGAACCATGGTATATCGGCAGTGCTTGGCCAGTGGATTACCACGGTACTTAGCCCAGATGTCTTGCTGTGGATTGTATCCATTGGCTTTATCGCGATGGCCCTGTGGATGCTTGTTCCAGACGAGCTTGAAGATGAAACTGATAATATCAATAAATGGCAAAAATATGGCGTGTTTGGAGCCACCTTTGTGCTGTTCTTTCTGGCAGAAATAGGCGATAAAACCCAAGTAGCGACCGTCGCTTTGGCAGCACGTTTTGACAGTGTGTTCTGGGTGATGCTGGGCACGACCCTTGGGATGATGATTGCCAATGCGCCGGCAGTCTTTGTCGGGAACAAGCTGGCTGATAAACTGCCAATTCCACTGATTCATAAGATTGGTGCGAGTATATTCTTGATCATTGGTGTTGCTACTTTGGTACAGCATTACTTTTTTTAAAGTTGAATAGTCATAAAAAATCCTGGCATTTTAGTCGGGATTTTTTATGGCTAAATATGCACAATTTACTGATAATTCTGATGTTATTTCGATATGTGTTGATTGTAAATTATTATAATTCCCTATATGTTGTATGGCATTAAAATACAATTTTACAGCGATATTTTGGGGAATGGGTTATGGCATTTGATCGTACTACATCACAAGTGTTATTTGATAATGGCACGCATAAATGCATTAGCTTTACCAGTCTGGTTAAAGGTGAAGGCGTTCAGGCCAATCAATTTCTAATTCTGGATCATGAACGTGCCGCAGTGCTGGATCCAGGGGGTGATTTAACCTATGTCCCACTGACCATGGAACTGAACAAATATACCCGTCTGACCAATCTCGATTATGTGATGGCTTCCCATCAAGACCCTGACATTATTACCTCAATGCCACGTTGGTTGGTCTATACCGAAGCCAAAGTGGTGGCATCTAAACTCTGGGCGCGTTTTTTACCCCATTTAAATTCGGCTTTTATGAGTGATCGAATGAAGGGTGGATGGTTGGAACGCTTGATTGAATTACCAGACCACGGTGGAATCATTCCTTTGGGCGAATCGCGTATTATTGTTGTTCCTGCCCATTTCCTGCATTCGGTTGGCAATTTCCAGTTTTATGATCCGATTGCAAAAATTTTATTTTCCGGTGATATGGGAGCATCAATGGTGGAGGATGCCGCTAAACCATTGGAAAACTTTGCAGCGCATATTCCAAAGATGAAAAGCTTTCACCAGCGCTATATGTGTTCGAATAAGGTAATTCGTCTTTGGGTAAATATGGTGCGTACTATGGATATTGAAATGATTGTGCCGCAGCACGGTACGCCATTTATGGGTAAAGAGCAGATTAACCAGTTCTTGGACTGGATTGAAACTTTAGAGTGCGGAATCGACTTGATGGATGAAACGGTATTTACCTGTCCTGAATAATATCTCTGCTGTTCACTGATTTTTGTTGCGTATAAAAGCAACATTTTTTAATATTTCTGTCTAAAAATTAAATCTTTGATGACGAGAATTTAAAAATGTTGTCTCAAGTCGCGACGCAGGATGCATGTTTGAGCTGTGGGGCATGTTGTGCCCATTTCCGGGTTTCATTTTATTGGGCGGAAGGTATTGCCATGCCTGAACATTATATACAACCACTGACCGCAGTTTATTCGTGTATGCAAGGCACCCATCAGGCAAAGCCTTATTGTGCTGCACTCGAGGGGAAAATTGGTGAACAGGTCAGTTGTGCCATTTACACAGTGCGCAGTTCCAGCTGCAAAGAAGTGCAGGTTGCGGATGAACAATGTAATAAAGCCCGCCGTGCCTACAATATGATTCCCTTTATAGCTATTGAAACGGCAGAACCGAGCAATGATGAGGGTTTTGATCAGGTAGTTTAACATTCAATAAAATTAAATATTTAGCCTTATAATGCAGCAGAGTGGCTGTTTTTGAACAAAAAACCTTGTAGATATTCAGTCATGTAAATTTATTTTGCCTGACTGTTTGAAATTAACATGAATAAACCTGTATTTTTTGTTTATAATAGCGCACGGAAATTACCAGTGAGACTGTTATGTTGACCATCGTTCAAGAAGCACTAACCTTCGATGATGTCTTATTACTCCCTGCCTACTCAACTGTTCTCCCAAAAGATGTCTCCCTAAAGACACGCCTTACTCGTGGCATTAATTTGAATATTCCCCTTGTTTCAGCTGCAATGGATACTGTGACAGAATCACGTATGGCAATTGCGATGGCGCAAAACGGTGGTATCGGCATCCTGCATAAAAACATGGATATTTCTGCTCAAGCAGCTGAAGTACGCCGTGTGAAAAAATTCGAAGCAGGGATGGTGAAAGATCCTATCACTGTGACTCCGGAAACTACGGTTCGTGAATTGATTGCGATTACTCAAGCCAACAATATCAGCGGTGTACCCGTTGTTAAAGATGGCAAAGTGGTCGGTATTGTCACGGGTCGTGATACACGTTTTGTGACCAATCTAGAACAGCCGGTTAGCAACATCATGACTGGTCAGGACCGTTTGGTGACTGTTCGTGAAAACGAATCTAAAGAAAATATCCAGGCCTTATTACAAAAAAACCGTATTGAAAAAGTATTGGTGGTAGGCGACAACAACGAATTAAAAGGTTTGATTACGGTCACTGATTTCCGTAAAGCCGAGCTTTATCCAAACAGCTGTAAAGATGACTTAGGTCGTCTGCGTGTTGGTGCGGCAGTAGGTACAGGAATTGAAACCCCTGCACGTGTTGAAGCATTGGTTGAAGCCGGTGTGGATGCGATTGTTGTCGACACGGCACACGGTCACTCTGCAGGCGTAATTGAACGCGTTCGTTGGGTTAAAGCCAACTACCCGCAAGTTCAAGTCATTGGCGGCAACATCGCAACTGGCGATGCTGCATTGGCTTTACTTGACGCAGGTGCAGATGCGGTTAAGGTCGGTATTGGTCCTGGCTCAATCTGTACCACCCGTATTGTTGCAGGTATTGGTATGCCGCAAATGTCTGCTATTGATAGTGTTGCCAATGCATTGAAAGATCAGATTCCTTTAATTGCTGATGGTGGTATCCGCTTCTCTGGTGATATGGCGAAAGCCATTGGTGCCGGTGCGAGCACAATCATGGTCGGTTCATTGATGGCAGGTACTGAAGAAGCACCTGGTGAAGTTGAATTCTTCCAGGGTCGTTATTATAAAGCTTACCGTGGTATGGGTTCATTGGGTGCAATGGCCGGTGCAACGGGTTCTGCTGACCGTTATTTCCAGGACGCTAAAGCAGGTCAGGAAAAACTTGTACCAGAAGGTATTGAAGGTCGCGTACCTTACAAAGGTCCTATGGGCAACATTGTGCACCAAATGATGGGCGGTTTACGTTCATCTATGGGCTACACGGGTTCTGCAGTGATTGAAGATCTTCGTCAAAATGCGAAATTCGTAAAAATCACTTCAGCCGGTATGTCTGAATCACATGTGCATGATGTGACCATTACTAAAGAAGCACCAAACTACCGTGTTGGTTGAGTTTTAGTAATCCAAGCCATGAAAAGCCGTCATTTATATGACGGCTTTTTTGATTTTGGTGTAAAGTAATTGCGGATAAAATTGGATGATGAATATCATCACACATATATAAGAAGTGAGTGAAAAATGAGTTATTTCGGAACAGATGGCATTCGTGGAAAGTTTGGGGAGCTTCCAATTACACCTGAATTTGCACTTAAGCTAGGCTTTGCAGCAGGTAAAGTTTTAAAACAAATGAGTCATAAGAAAAAACCTATTGTTGTGTTGGGTAAAGATACCCGTTTATCTGGCTATATTTTAGAATCTGCATTACAAGCTGGTTTAAATGCTGCTGGAGTCTATGTTCATTTATTGGGGCCATTGCCAACCCCGGCCATCGCACATTTAACCCGTGCTTTGCATGCCAGTTTAGGCATTGTAATTTCGGCTTCGCATAACCCTTATTTTGATAACGGGATTAAATTTTTCTCAAGCGAAGGCAAAAAATTGCCCGATGAAGTTCAAGATGCAATTAATCGAGAACTTGAAAAAGAATTAAAAATTGAAGATACCGCAAACTTGGGTAAAAGCGTTCGTGTCAAAGACGCCAACGGTCGTTACATTGAGTTCTGTAAATCAACATTCCCATACCATTTCGATTTAAGTAATTTAAAGATTGTGGTGGACTGTGCCAATGGTGCAGCTTATAACGTGGGGCCTGCGGTATTTCGTGAACTGGGCGCGGGCGTGATTGCTATCCATAATGAACCGACAGGTTTAAATATTAATGAAGGCTGCGGTTCAACCCATCCTGAGAGCCTGCAAAAAGCTGTGTTAGAACATCAAGCAGATTTAGGCATTGCCTTTGATGGGGATGCAGACCGGGTGGTTTTGGTCGATAAAAACGGTCAGTTGGTCGATGGCGACAACATCCTTTATATTCTTGCGACACAAGCGAGCCATAAACCTGCAGGAATTGTGGGTACCGTGATGAGTAATATGGCCCTTGAATTGGCACTCGAAAAAGCGCAAGTTCCATTTGTACGTGCCAATGTAGGTGACCGTTATGTATTGCAAGCACTGGATGAAAATGGCTGGGTGATTGGCGGTGAACCATCCGGGCATATTCTGACCTTAGATAAAAGCACCACAGGCGATGCGATTATTGCAGCCTTGCAAGTGTTGACTGTCATGGTTGAACAGAAAAAAGCTTTGCATGAGTTGGTTGCAGACTTCCATTTATTGCCAAATGTATTGGTGAATGTTCGTTTAGATGCCATGTTCGATCCTTATGCTGTACCTGCATTAGCGACTGAATTTGAGAAAGCGGAACAACAGCTCAAAGGTCGGGGGCGTTTACTGATTCGTAAATCAGGCACTGAACCCGTCATTCGGGTCATGGTGGAAGGTGATGATCTTCAAGAAGTGACCGATTTAGCCAACCATCTTGCAGATGCTGTCCGTACCAATGCTGCTTAAGGAAACCATATGAATGATGTGATTAAAGATTTGAGCGAACTTCGCTTAAGTTACCAAAAAGGTGAATTACATGAAGCACATGTGGACGAAAATCCACATTTGCAGTTTCTAGCGTGGTTTAACGCATCTTTAGATGCCAAATTGCATGAACCCTATGCCATGTATTTGGCCACGGCAAATGCGCAAGGTCGTCCGCATGTACGTACCGTATTATTACGTGGCGCAACGCATGCGGGTTATGACTTTTATAGTAATTATGACAGTCAAAAAGGTTTGGATTTAATTGCAAATCCCTATGCGGAACTGCTGTTTTATTGGCCTGAATTGGAACGCCAAATTCGCGTCAGTGGTAAAGTTGAAAAGATTTCTTTAGCAGAGTCGAACGACTATTATCATAAACGTCCACGTGATAGCCAGATTGCAGCGCATATCAGTACCCCACAAAGTGGAGTCATTGCCAGTCGTGAAGAATTGCAAACGCGATTCCAGGCCTTGCAAGATCGGGTAAGTGACAAAACAGAATTGGCTAAACCCGAATTCTGGGGGGGCTACCGTTTAGTACCCGACTATTACGAATTTTGGCAAGGTCGTCCAAACCGTTTACATGACCGCTTAAGTTATGAAAGAATCGACGGTACATGGAAATTACAACGGCTCATGCCTTAAATGCCAAAAACACTGATTCAGCAACGACCTTTTATGACACGCCCTGAAAATATTCAGGGCGTGTCGCCCTTTATTGCGCAAATTTTAGCGCGCCGTGGTGTGCAATCCGAACAAGAACTCGAACTTAAACTGAAATATTTACTTGCTCCCAATATGAAAGGTTTAGAACAAGCCATTCAAATTATGGATCAAACTATAGACGATGAGAAGAAAATTGTCATTGTTGGCGATTATGATGCGGATGGTGCAACCAGTACCGCATTAATGGTATTAGCGTTACGAGACATGGGTGCTACTGTTGAATATTTGGTTCCTGATCGTTTTAAATATGGCTATGGTTTAACACCCAAAATTGCAGATTTGGCATTTACCCGTTATCAGCCAGATCTGCTGATAACAGTCGATAACGGTATTTCCAGTCATGCGGGTGTAGAGCAAGCACAAGCACATGGCATGCAGGTGATTATTACCGATCATCATCTGACCACCAAGGAAACGCCTAAAGCCGAAGCTGTTGTTAATCCGAATCAATTGGGTTGCGAATTTCCAAGCAAGGCCTTGGCGGGGGTAGGAGTTGCATTTTACTTGCTTGCTAACCTGTCGAGCCACCGAAGTAAATTAGGGAAATCTAATTCCAAGGTGGCACAGTATTTAGATCTGGTGGCGCTCGGGACATATGCGGATGTGGCAAGTCTGGATTATAATAACCGGATCTTGGTGGATGCCGGAGTTAAACGGATTCAGCAAAACCAATGTCGCGCAGGGATAAGTGCTTTACTGGATATTGCAGGACGAGAACCGTCCGAACTCAAAGCCCAAGATTTAGGTTTTGTGCTTGGTCCTCGAATTAATGCAGCTGGGCGCATGGAAACCATGGACATTGGTATTGAATGTCTCATTGCAATCGATATGCAAACTGCTTATCCATTGGCACAGCAGTTGAATCAGTTAAATGTTGAACGTCGTCAGGTTGAAGCGCAGATGAAGCAAGAGGCTTTATCTGAATTAGTAACCTTGCAATTAGATCAGGCAGATTTACCTGCGGCTTTAATTCTGTTTGAACCGCATTGGCATCAGGGTGTAATTGGTATTGTGGCGGGTCGTCTGAAAGAACAGTTTCATCGTCCGAGTATCGTTTTTGCAGCTGATGATGATGGCATTCATATCAAAGGTTCTGCACGCTCAATAGAAGGCGTGCATATTCGAGATGCGATTGAACTCATTGCAGAACAACATCCGCATTTGGTCAGTCACTTTGGCGGACATGCCGCAGCAGCGGGTTTAACCATTCAGAAAAAGCATTTTGAAGAATTCAAACAGGTTTTTGAGCAACTGATCTCGACTATGGATGAATCGCTGTTTTATGCCACTTTATGGACGGATGGTGCATTACCCACAACAACTTTTCAAATTGATACAGTCGATCTGCTGCAAAATTTAACCCCATGGGGACAAAAATTTCCATCACCGATTTTTGAAGGGGTATTCAAGGTTTTAGATTATCGCTGGTTGAAAGAAACCCATTTAAAACTGCGTTTGGCTTTAGAGAACGGTCAAATTGTAGAAGCCATTGCCTTTAATGCCAGTGAAAAATTCGAATTTGATGCCATGCAAGATAGTGTTCGACTGGTGTATGAACTCGATAAAAATGAATTCAATGGCAATGTGAGTTTACAACTGCGTGTCATACATTTAGAACAATAAAAAACCGCTCATTGGAGCGGTTTTTTTGATTTGATTAATTCGGTCTGATTAGAAGCGGTATTTCGCAGCTACACCAAATGAGTTGTAGTCATTATTACCAACTTCACCAAAACCAACACGACCTTCAAGGCTTACTTGTTGGTTAATGAATTTACGGGCATTGACACCAAATTCACTTTGATCAGTTAAGTCATTGTTATGATAGTCAGCACCAACGCTTAGTGTTTTATCAATGAAGTAGTCGGCAGCAAGATTGTACTCATCTAGATCACCAAATGCAGCACCAGCTTCTAAATTGATATCTTTACCATTACTTAAAGTAGTTACATATTTAGCACGTAATGTTGGATCTACACCATCATCATTGTCGTTGTCATAACCTTTAAGACCAGCGGCAATTAACAATCCTGGAGCTGGAAGGTAACCAACTTCAGCGGCATAGTAAGTGGTATCAAAGTCATATTTTTGACCCAGTCCATTGAAAAGTTCTGTTTCATTTTGACTGATGTTACCGCTTAAATAAAAGTCAGAATTTGGTACAAAGACCTCTGCACCGATACCATAAGTGTTGCTATCTAAATCACCACGATCAGCAAATGTTGCTTGGGCCTTTACGTTACTTGCACGGTCAAGGAAAGCTGCTTCTGCAAGTGGGGCATTACGAGTTTGAACGGGGTTGAAGTAATAAGTACCATCTACACCAAAAGCATTACCTGAACCACCATTATCTGGGTCAACGTAAGCGGCTGCTGCACCAACTTCGGCTTGGTATGCATTTGCTGTACCTGTTACTGCTAGAGCAGAAAGAAGTGCTGAAGCAATGGCTAATTTTTTCATGGATACTACCCCTCAAATTTATGGTCAAAATTAATACATTTTTTGTTACAACTTTTAGTCTAGAGCAAAATGAATTCAGGTCAATCCTCGCAAGGTTACTCAAATGTTGCTAACGTAATTTTATGTAATTTTTGAATTTTAAATATTTGAAAAATATAGATTTATTAAAATGTTTTGTTTTATTAAAATTGTGTAGAGTTCATGGATTTATGTGAATTTTTAATAAAATTTTAAGTATTTCGTAACAGAATAGTGAGTTAATATTAAAAATAACCTCAATTGAGGAGGTCTTTAACTATCCATTTAATTACTTACTGCTTAATTAAAAATAATATGTCACATTGATATTAAATAATTAAATATCATGACCCAACCAACTTAACCACCTACGCGAAGTTAGAATAAAATATTTAGAACGAATAAAGCAGAAATCAATATACTTTTCATCGTAGTCTTGCATATTATAAGCTGTACTTATGCTAAAGGCCTGGTCGAAATAAATATTTGATTCCATCATAAATTGTATATGCGTCGGCTTCAGATTTTATAGCTAAAATAGTTTTTCTTTCTGAGTAGTGATGGGGCTAGCCAAGATAAGCATTGCTGTGATGAGTTAAAAATGCAAATTTATTAAGCGGTGCATTTTTAGTAGAAACAGGATTGAATTAAAAAGTGCTTTTTACCTCAAATTCATTGTCTGCATGTATAGTCGTTATCATGATCAGTATAGATACAACTACCCTCTAATTGAGTGTTCTAAGCAAAACTTGAACAAGCAATTGCTGCAAGGCTGAGTGCTAGACCTGTGCGTTTCATTAACCTCCAAAGTGATTGTGGTTAAAAAATTGTAAGAATGCTTAAAAACATGCATCTGGTTCATAAAAAAGACATTCAGATCAACTGCTATTGCACCAAGGCTCTGTAAAACTGCATCCATGCTCTGTGTTATAATTGATGGCTATTTAAGCCAAGTATTCTGATTGAGAGTAATTCACGTGGAAATTAATCCTTATCTAAACCAATTAAAAGACTTAAACGACCGTGGTCTAACATTACGGGGGTATCTTTGACTACGATCTGAAAAAAGAACGTTTAGAAGAGGTACTTCGTGAATTAGAAGATCCAACCATCTGGAATGACCAAAGTCGTGCGCAAGCGATGGCCAAAGAAAAAGGCGAGCTTGAAAACGTATTAAATGTGCTTGAGGGTTTATCAACTCAGCTGGAAGACGCACAAGCATTGCTGGAGTTAGCAGTTGAAGCAGATGATGAAAGTTTGCTTGAAGATGTGCAAGCGGAATTAGACAATTCTGAAGCCGAACTGGCAAAACTTGAATTCCGCCGTATGTTCAGTAACCCGATGGACCCGAACCCATGTTATGTGGAAATTCAGGCCGGTTCGGGGGGGACGGAAGCACAAGACTGGGCATCCATGTTGCTTCGTATGTATATGCGCTGGATTGAACGTCACGGCTTTAAAGCAGAATTGATGGAAGAATCTGACGGTGATGTTGCCGGGATTAAATCGGCGACCATTCGTGTAGAAGGCGAGTATGCCTATGGCTGGTTACGTACCGAATCTGGTGTACACCGTTTAGTGCGTAAATCGCCATTTGACTCGGGTAACCGTCGTCATACTTCATTCTCGGCTGTGTTTGTTTCACCTGAAATTGATGACGATATCGAAATTGATATTAACCCTGCGGACGTGCGTACCGATACTTATCGTGCATCGGGTGCCGGTGGTCAGCATATTAACAAAACCGATTCTGCGGTACGTTTAACCCATGCACCAACAGGAATTGTAGTGGCATGTCAGAACCAGCGTTCACAACATGCCAACCGTGACCATGCCTGGAAACAGTTACGTGCAAAACTCTATGAATTAGAGATGAAAAAACGTACCGATGCTGCGCAAGCACTGGAAGATACCAAGTCCGATATTGGTTGGGGTAGTCAGATTCGTTCATACGTACTGGATGACTCGCGTATTAAAGACTTGCGTACCAGTGTGGAAAGCTCAAACACCGGTGCAGTGCTGGATGGTGATCTGGATAAATTTATTGAAGCCAGTTTAAAACAGGGTTTATAAGTTTATTGCTAAAAAAACAGAGGCCGATCCTCTGTTTTTTTAGCTTTAAAACTGGGTGATATGAGTTCATCCAATGTATTGGTCAGACAATGTTAGAATAGAGTGAATTTGTACAAGATTGCAGCAATTTACAAAATGAATATATAATATCGATAAATTTCGATATTAATATCGTATAAATTCGATATAATGATTCTAGGTAAGGTGCTGATCATGAACATGAGTGAAATGAGATGGACACAGAAGCAATTTATAAAGCCTTAGCCAACCCGATTAGACGTCAGATTCTGCAATGTTTAAAAGAACCTGATCGTTACATTTCTAGTGAAGAATGTGGAAATGATTTTAGTCGTGGCGTGTGCGCAGGTCAGATGGAAAAAATTGCCGATATCTCCCAATCGACTATGTCCAATCATTTGTCGGTGCTGCAACAGGCAGGACTGATTCATGTCACTAAATATGGACAATGGTCTTATTTCTCACGTAATGAAGCACTGATCGAAGAGTTTTTACAATATTTACAGCATGCGCTTTAGACTTTAATCAGTCCGGGCAAGCTGTAAGAGGATTGCTGGATGACAGATTTTTCAACACCGATTCAATTTGGTGAACTTAAACTTAAAAACCGTGTGGTGATGGCACCATTAACGCGTAGCCGTGCCACCGCTGACCGTGTACCAACGCCAATGATGGCTGAATACTATGCGCAACGTGCAAGTGCAGGTTTAATCATCTCGGAAGCAACGGTGATTTCAGAAGAAGCCAATGGTTATGAAAAAACGCCAGGTTTATTTACCGACGCTCAAGTAGAAGGCTGGAAACTTGTTACAGATGCAGTTCATGCCAAAGACAGTTTGATTGTGGCGCAATTGTGGCATGTGGGTCGGGTATCGCATCCTGATTTATTAAAGGGTGAAACGCCGGTTTCAGCCAGTGCCGTACAACAGGCTGGTCATGTTAGCCTGCTGCGTCCAAAACGTGAATATGTAGTGCCGCGTCCACTGGAAATCTCTGAAATTCGAGCCATTACCGAGCAATATAAACAGTCTGCCATTCGTGCCAAAGCTGCAGGTTTTGACGGAGTGGAATTGCATGCGGCGAATGGTTATTTGATTGACCAATTCTTGCAAACTTCAACCAATAAACGTAGCGATCTTTATGGTGGTTCGGTTGAAAACCGTGTGCGTTTCTTGCTTGAAGTGGTGGATGCGCTGATTGAAGTCTGGGGTGCCGGTCGTGTTGGTGTGCATTTGGCGCCGCGTGGCGATGAGCATGATATGGGCGATGCCAATGCGAAAGAAACGTTTGGTTATGTAATGGAAGAACTGGGCAAACGTAAAATTGCCTTCTTCTTTACCCGTGAATATCTAGCCGATGACAGCATCAGCCTAGAAATGAAAGCGCGTTCAAATGGTGTGCCGTATATTGCCAATATGCGTTTAAGCCGTGAAGATGCACTTGAATTATTGGCATCGGGCAAAGCAGAAGCGGTGTCTTTTGGTAAAGATTATATTGCCAATCCTGACCTTTTTGAGCGTTTGGTGGAAGATGAACCGCTAAATGAATTGAAGTTTGAAAATATGATTGGAACCGATGTCGCAGCAGGTTATATCGACTATCCTTTCTTAAATAAACAGTTGGCCGAAAGCTAAGCTGATACCTCACAAAGCAGAATAAATCATCTCACAGAGCAGAATCCATTAACATGTGGAGGCTGCTCTGTTATATTTTGCCGATTCAACACAATTTGAGGCAACTTGTTTGGCTACTCCTGTTTGGTACAACGCAGCATTATCAATCATTAAACCATTATATAAGTGGCGAATAAAAAAACGTGCGTTGAATACGGAGCAATTGCAACAAGAGTGTCTTGAGCGTTTTGGTCCCTTTCAAACGCCGAAAAATCTGCATGCCATCTGGTTTCATGTGGTATCGGTGGGGGAAACCAATGCGGCGCAACCCTTAATCGAACATTATTTAAAATTAGGTCATGCCGTTTTAGTGACCAATACCACTAAGACCGGACAGGCGCGTGCCAAATCACTATTTTTAAAAGCCCCGTATGAACATTTGTTTCAGGCAGTGTATTTGCCTGCGGACCAGAAACATTTGGTGCAGGCGTTTTATCAAAAATATCAGCCGAAATTATTGGCTTTGGTGGAAACTGAAATCTGGCCAAATTTGATTGACCAAGCCCAGCAAGTTAAAGTGCCATGTTTGTTGATTAATGCCCGTCTTTCGGAAAAATCCGCGCAAGGCTACAGCAAAGTTCAAGGCCTGAGCCGAGGCATGCTGCATGGTCTAGACCAGTTACTGGCACAAGACCAAGCGACTTTAGAGCGCTTTATCCATTTAGGTTTATCTGCGAATAAAGGGCAGGTGTTAGGAAGTATTAAATTTGATATTCATGCACCTGAAACATCTATTCAACAGGCAGGGCAACTGAAACACGAATGGAATTTAGCAGCACGTAAAATCATTACCATTGCCAGTACGCATGCGCCAGAAGAGCAAAAATTACTCGCTACTTTACAGCCTTATTTAACACAGCATCCAGAAATTTTGGTGATTGTGGTACCGCGTCATCCGGAACGCTTTGATGAGGTATTTCAGATTGCACAAGGTTTGGATTTAAAAACCCGACGCCGCAGTTTAGGTGAATCCATTCAGCCTGATACCCAAGTATATTTAGCCGATAGTATGGGCGAGATGTGGTTGTGGTATGCCTTAAGCCAAGTCTGCTTTGTCGGTGGTTCGTTGAATGAGCCAGGCGGTGGGCATAACATTTTAGAGCCAATTGCTTTAAATGTGCCGACGGTTTTGGGTAAAAATTACTTTAACTTTCAGACTATTGTTGATGAATTTGTCGCAGTGGATGGGGTAAAAGTTGTGGATGATGCAGAGCAGGCGACGAAACTTTTAATTGAACTGTTAAATGATCATGTAGTTGCAGAACAACTGAATCGACAGGCACAACGAATCATGCTGAAAAATACCGGTTCGTTAGCAAAGCATATTGCGGTGATTGATCAGTATCTTTAAAAAGCCCTGTGTTACATTACGTTGAAATTTATTTCGCGGAGGCGGCATGGATGCCGCCGTTAGGCTATGGTAAAGGGACTTACCAATAGCCTAACAAAGAGTTTTGCCTACTTTTGCGCTGTCAAAAGTAGGAATATGCCTACGCAAAGTAAAATAAAGTCATGAAATTTTAGGTGGCTGTGCAGGTGTCTTTGCTTTTAAGAGTTGAATTTATAACTTATGAATATTGTTCTTCTTGACCCACGCCAAACTGAATCTGAAATCTGGACGATTAGTGCCAAACGTCAGCTTGAACATTTACGTACCCATGTTGATATCCAAGTCGGTGACAGCTTAAAAGTCGGGATTCGGGAGGGTAAACGCTACCTGACGGAAATTGTGGAAATCACTGAACAAGCCATAAAATTAAAATCCATTAAAGAAGAGCTTGTTCCTGAAAAACTGCCGGTCACTTTAATTGTTGCCATGCCGCGTCCGAAAGTACTGCGCCGTTTAATTATGGATAGTGTCACGCTGGGGGTAGAAAAAATTATTCTTCTGCACAGTTATCGGGTGGATAAAAGCTATTGGCAAACCCCATTTTTACAACAGCTTGATCAATATGTAACGCTGGGTCTGGAACAAGCCGGAGATACCATTGCACCTAAAATTGAAATCTATAAACGCTTTAAGCCATTTGTAGAAGATGTCTTGCCCAGTTTAATTACCGCGGAATGTCCGGCTTACGTGGCCCATCCTTATGCAGATATGAAAATGCCTTTTGCAATTGATCATCCGTGTAGCATTATGATTGGCCCAGAGGGCGGTTTTATTCCCTATGAAGTGGATTTGCTGATAAAAAACGGCTGCCAGGCGGTAAGCTTAGGCAACCGTATTATTCGAACTGAAACTGTGATTGCTTATGTATTAGGTCGTCTGTTTAGCACGAGCTGACTCATCATCCTGTACCGAAGGATCACCACGATAGATCTTCACTTCTTGTACTGGATAAGGGATAGAAATATTATGTTCGGCAAAAGCCTGAATCACCCTTTCCTGTACGGCACTGACCGACGTTCCCATTCCTGTTTCAGTCGTATCCACCCACCAGAAGGCTTTTAGCGTGATCGAGAAGTCAGCCAGTGCAGTGACATTTACGCTAAACCCAGGTTGACTCAGGATCGTTGGATCTTTATCTAGAATGGCAGTAATAATATCTTTGGCTTTTTGGATATCGTCTTCATAACCAATACCGACCACAAATTCACAACGGCGGCGTTGATAAGCCGTATTGACCGTCACTGCGCTGGTATAGACTGTTGCATTGGGAATAACGATACGACGGCCATCGGGTGAACGTAAGAAAGTTGCACGAATCTGAATATCTTCAACCGTACCTTCCATGCCCGACACAATAATGTCATCACCAATTTTGAACGGTTCACCCAGTAAAATTAAAATGCCTGAAAGCAAATTCTGGAAAATGTCCTTGAACGCGAAACCGATCGCGACCGAACCAATCCCCAAAGCACTCATTAGCTGCCCCGGAGTGAAGCCTGGAATGGCAATGACCATGGCAATGAGGAAACCAAAGAACATGATGGCTGAACTGCCGACACGGTTCAGAACCAGAACTAGATTCTGTTTGGTATAAGAGCGGTCAGTCAAAGCTTTACGGACAAAGAATTTAAATAATTTTGACAGTAAATAAAATATTGTAAAAACCACCAGTGCAATACAGATGTAGGGTAAGCGCTCCCAAAAGGCATCGGCGAATTTATCAATGGTGGAATACGCATCGTTATACTTTGCTGTATGTTTTAGCACAGTTTGTGTGGTTTTTTCAGTTGCCTCATGCAAAAGCTCTGATGTGCCTTGAGTCACATCATTCAAGGCATTTTTTTGTTCAGCCACGAATTTTCCGAATTTGGGTTAGTACGCGGTATTTTGCCTGAAAATCAGTAAAAATTTAACCACTACTCAGCTGCAATCCGCCTGGTTTTTGTCAAAAAACTGTGAACACATTTTAAAAGTAGGCGGTGCCTTTTTGAATGACTTCTTGAGGTTGAGGCATTTCCAGTTCGCCTGCTCCAAACATATAAGACACGATGCTACTTGAAGCCATGAAACTCAATACCGTGATAATAATCATCAACCAAGCCAGTATTTTTTCCCAGACCGGTGTCGCACGCGGTAAACCATAATTGTTGACTCCCTTGCTTCCTGAACCTAAAAGTAAATATAGCCCCATAAAAATATTCAGTAAGGGAATCAGGAATAACAGAATCAGCCAGCCACTTCGGTTCATGTCATGCAAACGGCGGATGCTAATCACCATCAGAAAATAAAGGTACAGTACCAAAATCACCACAAAGCCGAGTCCTGCTAATCCGGTCAATGTATTTACGAACTGGTTGTCCACCGACAGGGTGTTCAGGTGGAAAATGCCCATGGTCAGGCTCAGTGCAAGGGTGGCGAAGAAAGTAATGAGATGCACAAACCCATACCAGCCAATTGAACTCAAACGACCAAAACGGCCTTGGGGCGACAAAGGATTATCGTTAGTTGGCAGTGGTGGTCGTGAAAAAAATGGAGAGGAGTCTTGCGGGTTCATATGCTTTCCGGGTCAGGTTTGGCTGAGCAAATAGGGTATTTTGCAAAGCAGTGCATGCATCTTCTTGTTAAATTATAAGATTAAATGAACAGATCAGATACGAATTAGACCATTTTTTTTGTTGAATACGATAAGGAGTCTGTGGTTTAAATTGTATAAATAAACTACGACCAAAGCATGATTGAAGCGGTTGAAAAATAATCGTCATACTGTGGATATGCAGTCAATAAAATCAATAACGTGGCATAGCATCTCGTGATGAGATGAAGAAGAGCAAGGAAGTACTTATGAAAGAGATCTATCCTGTACCAGAAGAGTTTAAAAAAACCGCTCGCACCAACGAGTCTGAATATTTCGAGCGTTATCAGCAATCCATCGATCAGCCTGATGAATATTGGGCAGAGCAAGCCAATAAACTGGACTGGATCAAACCTTTTACCCAAGTCAAAAACACAAGTTTCAACAAAGACAATTTTAAAATCGAATGGTTTGCCGATGGGCAACTGAATCTGAGTGCCAACTGCCTGGATCGGCATTTAAAAGAACATCCGCATAAACCGGCGATTATTTGGGAAGGGGACCATCCTTCACGGCATAAAATTATTTCGTTTAAAGAACTGCATGATGAAACCTGCCGTTTTGCCAATGTGCTGAAAAAACATGGCGTGAGCAAAGGCGACCGTGTAGTGCTGTATATGCCGATGATCTCGGAAGCGGCCATTTCGATGCTGGCTTGTGCACGGATTGGGGCAGTACACTGTGTAGTGTTTGGGGGGTTCTCACCAGATTCACTGGCCAGCCGGATTGAAGACTGTCAGGCAAAAGTCGTGATTACTGCTGATTCCGGCATGCGTGGGGGTAAACCGGTCCCACTGAAGGAAAATGTAGATAAAGCCTTGAACATTAAAGGAACTGAATCGGTTCAAAATGTGATTGTGGTACATCGTACCGGGAATCCGATTGAACTGAAACAGGGGCGTGACCTGTGGTATCACATGGAAATCATGTCGGTGAATGAAATCTGCCCGCCTGAACCGATGAATGCTGAAGATCCCCTATTTATTCTGTATACCTCAGGTTCAACCGGCAAGCCGAAAGGAGTGTTGCATAGCACTGGCGGTTATCTCACTTATGTGAACTCCACTTTTCGCGAAGTATTTGATATCAAACAGGATGATGTGTTCTGGTGTACCGCAGATGTGGGTTGGATTACCGGACATTCTTACGTACTGTATGGGCCATTGTCTAACGGCACCACCACAGTGATGTTTGAAGGTGTGCCGCAATATCCGACCTGGGCACGCACCGGTCATATTGTCGACAAGCACAATGTCACCATCTTGTATACCGCGCCAACCGCGATTCGCGCCATGATGCGAGAAGGCGATATTTTTGTTCGGGAAAGTGACCGCAGCAGCTTACGTTTAATTGGTTCAGTGGGTGAGCCGATTAATCCGGAAGCATGGAACTGGTATTACACCGTGGTGGGTGAAAGCCGTTGTCCGATTGTGGATACCTGGTGGCAAACTGAAACCGGCGGGATTTTAATTTCACCTTTGCCGGGAGCCACCGATTTAAAACCGGGTTCAGCGACCCGACCCTTGTTTGGCATACAACCGGCCATCGTCGATGCTGAAGGCAAGGAGCTGGAAGGCGAAGCGGAAGGTAACCTGATTATCAAGGATTCCTGGCCGGGTCAGATGCGTACCATCTGGGGTGATCCTGAACGTTTTATTGAAGCCTATTTCTCCACCTATCCAGGAACTTATTTCACTGGAGATGGCGCCCGCCGTGATAAAGATGGCTATTACTGGATTACCGGAAGGGTAGATGATGTATTGAATGTCTCAGGACACCGTTTAGGTACCGCAGAAGTCGAAAGTGCCTTGGTAGCGCATGAGCATGTCGCTGAAGCTGCGGTTGTCGGCATGCCGCATGATATTAAAGGTCAAGGCATCTGTGCATTTGTTACTTTACAGGCCAATTTTGAAGAATCCGACGAATTGCGTAAAGAATTGGTCGCTTGGGTTCGCAAAACCTTGGGACCTGTGGCCACACCGGATGCTTTATATTGGGCACCCGCCTTGCCAAAAACTCGTTCCGGAAAAATCATGCGCCGTATTTTAAGAAAAATTGCCGCCAATGAACTGGATAGTTTGGGGGATACTTCGACCTTGGCCGATCCACAGGTGGTAGACAATCTGATACTGACCATTTACCCCAACAATTAAGTCATTTTAGC
>Ga0366751_1002_pt1 | contig 75553 bp, 65 predicted proteins | sample BONcelHN113001D5_FD_207087 | JGI IMG/M metagenome (GOLD analysis project Ga0366751, IMG submission 207087) | Enriched cells from coal bed in the Powder River Basin, Montana, United States - BONCAT cells N11 rep1 HSBNCT.N11.300.1.D5 ...
TGTCACGCTTTATCACGGCGTAACACTTGGCGGAACCACTTGGAATAAAGGTAAACGTCATCCAACCCTTGAAGATGGTGTGGTGGTGGGTGCTGGTGCCAAGATTCTTGGACCATTTACCGTCGGTAAAAACTCCAAAGTCGGTTCCAATGCAGTTGTGACCAAAGAAGTTCCGCCAGATACTACGGCTGTTGGCAACCCCGCCCGCTTTATCACCAAAGACAAACCCAAAGATGCTGAAGAGGCACGTCGCCGAGATTATGCAGAGAGCATTGGTTTCCAACCCTATGCGGCAACACAAGATCAGTCAGATCCTATTTTAGATGGTATGCGTGTTCTACTGGATCGCATTCAGCATAATGAAAAACGCATGAACAGTTTATGCCAGCGTTTATCTTTACTCGATCCTTCATTTAAAAAACAGCAAGACGAACAGCCGTTCAGTGTTGAAGAACTTAAAATTATTGAAGATGTACGCCGTGAATGTGAAGCGCAAAGCAGTCAATCCAAAGCCTAAAGTACTTATCTAAAAGATTAACAAGCGCTAACTTGCATGTTGATGCCAGTTTTTTTAGACTGATGAGCATGCAAGTTCGGTTTGTTGGCACTTCATTTATGTTTGTGACGGCGCATACTTTTAGCTGATATGAGATGAAGCAGGAATTTAGTTATTTTATAAATGAGTGCTTCGTAACGATATAGCAGTAAACACTAATCAATTTTAAAATTAAATGAATGGATGACCTATATGACCCTTAAGCCTTTGGCATGCACATTAATTGCTGTATCTTTATTATCCGCGTGTAGTACGACCCCTAAAAAAGATGAAAAGCAAAATAGTCCGATTATTTTCACTGAACCTGATTTGACTGCACCATTCTATGCACTGAATCCATTTAACTATGATGCTCCGCCTCCTTTTGAAATCGCTTTAAAACAAGCTGCAGTACAGCCTGTAAATAAAGTGGAAGTGAATCTTCAAAGTGATCCTTCCAAGAAAGTAACGTTAGATGTAAACAAGCTGATTATTCCTACCGTTAACAGCAATGAGCGTAATTTAAAATTTGCCGTACTTGCAGGTGAAAATGAAATTGATATCACTGAAATTGATGATTTCTTACAACTGGTTGAAGGTAAAGCACGTCATTACCCACCTCGTTTTACTGAGCGTCAAGAACGTAAAGGGTTTGAAGCAAAATTAAGAGAATTGACTCAACAGCTCGATACATTAGCATCTAGAGACAATGCGTCTTTTGATGTGCTGATTCGCGCATTTAAAGCTAGCGTGATGGCGCGTAACTTGGACTTGGGTTCAGTCTACACCACTAAATCTTTAACCTATGCACAACGTATTTTAAAAATTAATAAAGAAGATGCGGAAGCAAACTTCTGGTTTGGTTTTGGTTTATCCGAAGGTGGTGGTCAGCGTGAAGCAATTCCTTATTTAGATAAGGCGATGAAAGCGGGTGTTCAAGAAGCCTATCTCTCTGCGGCAAATAACTACATTGCCATGGAACAAAAGAAAAATGCGATTCAAACTTTGAAAAATTACAAAGTAAAATATCCGCAAGAAGCTGAAGTGGCTGACCGTTTAATTGCTGAAATTGAAAAGCAAGGTCGCTGGAATGTATGGCAAATCCTTACTCCACCTAAAGCATCTTAATTTTAATTAATGATTTAAATAGGCCGTCCAGTACGGTCTATTTTTATTTGGGTGAATTGAAAATTAGAAGAATTGTCGTATGATGAATAAAAATTCAAACAAATCCTTATTGCAGACTATTATTATGCCAAAACAGATATACAAAGTTTTATTTGCTGCGCTAGTCAGTAGTTATTTGCTGACAGGATGTCAAATCGTAAGTGTTAAAAGCCAAGCCATCAACGTCACCATCGCCAATGAACGAGAAAGCATACTCACCCGCAACAAATTGAGTGAAGCGAGTTTAAACGTGCTTTCAATGACAGGTCGTGAAGCAAAAATCTGCTCTGACGAACCTGAACAATGTGTGCAGGAACTGCAACAAATTCCCCAAATTCAAGATGAACAATTATTATCTACTGCCAGCGAAGTCTACTTAGCCAAAGCCTTAACCTTTGAAAATTCAAGTGATTGTAAGAGTGGAATATTAACTAGCACCAAATCACAAGAAAAACAGCAGCTCCAGCAACTGACTTATGATAAATGTTTGGACCAACAACTTTACATGCTGGATAAAAGTATTCGATACAGTTATGCCTATATGTTTAAAACAAAACGCGGTCCCCAAGACCGTATTTTTGATAACAGACAGGTTCAAATTCGTGACTTTTACAACTTAGCTTTGGCTAAACTGGTTTCCGCTTATGCGCTGCGTCACAAACCTACAGAAGTTGAACACCAGATTAAAGTTGGAAAAAGCATCTACAGCATTAACTTTGATTATTACCCACAGCTTAAAGAACAAAAAATTGAGCAATTGCTTTCAAGTTATAATTTGAATTTTTCAGGTTTACGCTCCATTAACCGCCGTGATGGTTTTGGTTCAGAATTTGTCGTCGTTTTACCCCAAGTTAAAGATGATATTGGCGAAGGTAAAAATAAATATATTATCGACCCGATGAATTTTAGCTACAAAAATGGCATCAATCCGAATATCCATCAGGCCCGTTATTTGGCAGCCACCATTACCGCGCAACCAAAATCTGCGACTAATATTGAGGACATTTTAACTAAGTCAGAGTTTGAACTAAAAGCCTTTGATCCTTACAAATATGAAAAAGTAACCATGGCCGGTAAGACCTACCCGCTTGCAGGTAACTTTTCGACTCCCTATGGTTTATGGCTGGCACAAAATAATCTAGGCAAAGCTGCCTACTTAACCCTGATTGATCGTGATAATCATCTCACTATGCCTCATTTATACATGCTCGAGCCTTACAACCCGAAGAAAAAAGTGATTGTATTAGTGCATGGTTTGGCCAGCAGTCCTGAAGCATGGATTCGACTGACCAATGATATTATGGGAGATGCGGTACTGCGAGAAAACTTTCAGGTATGGCAAGTATTCTATTCAACCAATATGCCGATTATTGAAAGTCGCTTTCAAATCTATGCCCTTCTTAACCAGGCTTTTGCACAAGTTGATTCCACAGCACCAGCCAAAAAAGATGCCGTTCTGATTGGACATAGTATGGGCGGTATTATTGCCCGGTTATTGGTAAGTGATGCGGATGTGACTAAAAAGGCTTTAGCCATGATGAATAATCGCCAATTAAATAAATACCAAAAATTACCGATCATTTCTCAGCGCTTAGTAATTAAAGATATTCCTAATTTCAGTCGTGCGATATTTCTTGCCACCCCGCATAAAGGAACCGATTATGCAGATCGCTGGTTTACCAAGGCAGCACGTAAAATTATTCGTATACCGGGTGCATTCTTGTCTGCCATCACTGACAGCATACAAACCCAGGATCTTGACGTTAAAGAGCTCTTAACCCAGATTGATCATGGTCTTATTCAAAATGGTCCAAGTGACTTAAGCCATCAGTCAAAATTTATGGAACTGACCAAAGACATTAACCCGCGTAAAGGCCTCATGTTCCATTCTATTATGGGCAACATCACCGACAGTGATGATCTGAATATCATTAGCGATGATGTCGTTACTTATCAAAGTGCTCACTTAGATGGAGCTGTTTCTGAAAAGATTATTAAAGGCGGACATTCTATTCAAGAAACACCAGAAGCCATTTTAGAATTACGTCGAATATTGCGCCTCCATCTCATCCAGTTAGGTTTACATAAACCTTAAGGATAAAGATTTACTAATCTCAGGCGATAATGTGGATAAAGCATTGTCGACTGATTTTCTATTAAATTTAATGTGAAGATATTTGCTTAGACTATTTCCAAGCATCATTAAAATAGTTCAGATGTAGCTTACTGATCTTCATTACAGCTATATTCAACCACCCTTAGTATCCTCATAAAAAAATAAAAAAACTGTTTCCTCATTTTTACGTATTTGTTGCAAAGCATTTTTCTCTACTCATGCAAATTTGATAAGATAAGCCACTCGAATGAAGTTAAATTTTTTGATGGACATGACGGGCCAGAAAATCAAAAAATATAAGCTGAATGTCTTAGTACTGAACTGACTTATTCTTCATGCAAAAAATTGAAATTGGTGAGACAGCCAAGTTTTTAGTGATTTAGATTTATTCAAATATTTAAGGATTTTACCTCAATGAGTTACCCGGAAATCATGGCTGATCTTTCCACTTTAACGCCCATGATGCAATAGTACCTAACCTTTGTTTTTATTATATTTTTTAAATAAATATCATATTTAGTATACTAAAAGGTATACATAATAAAAAAGCATGCTCTTACAGGCATGCTTTTTTAGCTAGTCTTAGTGAGTATTACCCTATCATACTATTTGATGAAGATTTAACCCGTAATGAATTACAAAGTTTAATTAACTGTGTTTTCGTTGCACTAGGTGTTTTACAATCAAAAATATAAGCTGCATCATCTTCCTGATAATTACCCTCAATGAAACTGATTCCATTTAAGATATCAATAAGAGGCTGTGGATACGGGGCATCTTCTTTCTTAAAAAATACAATATGATATTGGTCAGACTCATACCAAACATGAATTTCATATAGCAATTCATTATTCCATATCCCCTCTATTAGAATATAACTAAAATAATCAGTACCAATACTTGTTATATATCTAAATGAACTGAAGGGAGGAAATGTAAAGTCTCCTTCATCAAGTTTTAAATACAGATACTTTGAATAAAGTTCACTTTGAGTATGATTACGTTGCGACTGATGTAGCAAAATAATTTCATCCCTATTCTTGAAAATAAACCCCTGTTTACAATCCTCAAAGAGTCTTGGTTCTTCAATCAATAATCTTTGCCATTCTTGAACATTAGAGGATTTTATAGCCTCTTTACAAATAGCTTCAAGGGAACCTTTTAAATCATTGATATTAAAAATAGTGTCATCAAAAACTGCTTTTACAAATCCTTGTTTCTTATCCCACTCAGTACTTTCTTGAGAATCATTTTTTTTAGTGGGCAACCTTAGCAATCTTTTCCAACTATGATCTCGATCAATATTATTTTTAGTCAATCGTGTACTTAGCAAATTAAAACGATCAGCAGTAGTTTTTGTAAAATATACACCTTTTGTCAAAACTGCTCGTTCCCAAGCATAATTAATATCTTTAGAACTATCGATTATAGAGGTAAATACAGCTTTTGCAGCACGAGCATAATATCTAAAACTTTTCAAATAATTAGAATCAGCTTCTTCCCAAGCTGTATTACCATATATGCGGTAATAATCAACAATACCTGCAAATTTAAGAATGAATCCAATTTGCCCTCTAAAAAATGGATGCATTTCAAGCTCTTTGATTTCTCTATCCCAATCAGAAGAAATAGCTAACAAATGAGCTTTGATTTTTTCCTCTGTTATTTGTACATCCACAAAAGCACTAATACTGACATCATCTTTTAACAAGTCTAAAATTGGCTTCTGGCTCTTTACCATATGCTGAATTGACTGAAGACAATTTAAGTACTCATCAACCGTATTTACGATCGTATTTTCAGTTAAATTGAAAATCACACGCATCCATGCCAATAAGCCTTCACCTCTTGTTCCCTGACATAGAGCCTCATAAAAAGCATAAAATCTTAGTTTTTCAGGATAGCTAGTATTATTTGTTAAAACTTTCTTAAATATTTCTTCTTCTAAATAGTATTTATTTTCAGCAAGATACATTGTAATTTGGCTGTCATTACTAGATCCATGATTATGGATTAGATCTAAAACTTGTATTAGATATTTAATCAAGTCCTGTTTCAGACAACCAAGCTCTTCATATTCTATAAATGAGAGTCTTCTAAGGTTCCCTCCAGAACCAAATAATTTACTCTCAAGATTCTGGCTTAATAGATGAAAGTTTGCCGTTACAAGCGCAATGAAGTTCATTAACTCATCATCATAAGTATCATCTTTTGAAGCTTCATTTCGATACCTCCAAAACAATTCAGCCCAATCGGTATCAATCTTGTGAATGAAATATTCATACCCTGAAACTGGTTTTGTTTTGAAAGACAATTGGTAATCTTCCCAAGGTTCATCAAAACTCTTAATTTTTTTCTCTAGGCGAGCTTTAAAGTTTTCAAAGTGAGTAAGTGGCTTTCCCCTAGAATTCATTTTAATGTAAAGATCATCTGTCAGTTTAAATTCCTGTAAATTCAAAAATAGAAAAGTTATGACTGGATTTTCTGAATCCACTAGAAGATCAAAAAAACTAGAACATCCTTCAAACTTTTCATGGATTGCGTCCAACATTGTTAACATAGATCGGATTGTAGGATCGCTCGACCAAGAGAGATAAAACCATCCTGCATCTTTTATAGTTGCTGCAACACTAGTATTACCACTCTCTGTCGTTAGCAATGTAGTAAGGTTAAGATCATGAGCAATCAGTGCATCACAAAACTCTCTGGAACTATTTCTTGTTTCATATGTAAAAAGTGAGTGCCCATTAACACTGAGTATATTTCTTAAATAGTCGGCTTTTCCTGAAATCTGCGCTAAATACCAGTGCAATAAAAACAGCGTTGTAAGTCGTTGTTGTCCATCTAAAGGAATAAACCTTATTAAAGGTTTATTTTCAACATCGTTGTTTGCTATAGCTATTTTATTCTCGACTATACTACCGTAAACAAAGTCTAAATCCCTATGTGGTTTTCCTTGCTTTAAGTACTCATATAAAGTATCTAAAAATGCCTTTCGAACAGCACTTTGATTATCACGTCCTTGAGCATAATCTCGCTGAATAATTGGGACTTCGACCTGAAAATGCTTTTCGTTAAAAAGCTGAAAAAAGCTAAGTCGCTCTCCAGAATAAGCTAATGTATTAATATTACTCATCTATGCCCCCTTGTTCTGGCAGATATTCTGATAATCGTGACCTAATGGCTTCTATATAATCTTTTGAATCTGATTCACGCCAAAACATCAAATCACTTGTTGAGCGACTATAGAATTTCAAAAAAACATTTTTTGTGCAAATAGGTACAAATATCCCTAACATATCATTCCGAATAATGCGAGCACGTTTAATAGGAAAGAACGCATTTTTATAACTTCGGTTTGTTGTTGAATCAAGTAAGGCTAAGTTACCAAGACTATTTATCCAGTTGATTTCACTATGATTAAAATAATTAGCAATATAGACATAAACAGCCTCAAATTCAGTCTCATTTAATTTTGGAGACTCTAGTAATGCCTTAACTCTAGGCAAAAATATTTTTATTATTTCTTCTTCCAAAGATCTATTTTGAGATAAATATTCATAGATATCTTTTAGCCATTCATAACGGCTAATACCTGTTGGAATAGAATCTGCCTGTGATCGAATATGCTCAATATCCCAATTTTCTTGTTTATAACGATCAAATGGAAAACGAATATCAGCTTCTTTAGTCGATAATAGCGTCTGAATATTAAAGAGTAATAATATACGCTTGATAAACGGATTACCGTATGACAAGTCTTCTAACTGGCAATTTACTTTTTTTCTTATTTCTTTTTTAAGATAGGCTTTAAATCGAGTTTTAGTTTCTGTCCTTTCAGCATACTCTTTAATATTTGCAACACTACTCCCACTATCTACTAAAAAACCAATTAAATGAAATAATTCTCTATCTCTATACCACTCATCAAAAGTCAAAAAATAATTTTTTATACTTTTCCATAAATGATCTATATCAACATTTCCTTGTTTAAAATCATTATTAAACTGATGAAATGTGAAATATGCTTCATCATTAGATTTCTTCTGCTTCATCAGATCGAAGATATATTCTATACGGGTATCGTATACTCTGGTGGAATCGGTATTGCAGATGAAATGCCAGAAGTCAGGCTCTTGCAACTGCCTTTCAATTGCATCCCATTCAGATGCTATTTGTATTTGTTTTAAACTAACCTGATCTTCATTAAAGTGATTACGTTGCAAGAAAAGTGCTTTGACTAACTCAGCATTAGTTAACGGTATTTTTCCAATATTGATACGAGAAAACACATCAACAGCATAATCATTTTCGATACACTCATCAGTTAAATCATACCAAATAACTTTAACTGACTGGGCTTCACTTGGTTTAGCAAGAAGTGTTGCAAGCAAAGCATTATTGTCATTGTAATCTTTTTCTTTAAACCACTCAGCTATAACCTCGTAGGCTTTCGATATATGAAAGAAATCAATATTTTGTGATTTATCTGTATGCTGAATATTCTTTAAAAAAGTTTCACTATCAGCACGGGTTTCGTACTTAAGTGTGTAGAGTGGTTTTTTATAAGCATCCTTCAAATCACGTCGTAAGTGTTCTTTTTCAAGATAATGTAAAATGATATATAAAGTAGTTAATCTCTGTTGACCATCTACCAACTCCCAATATCCTTCTCGTTGCACTACCACTATTGGTTGTAAACAATAGAAAGCTGCTTTATCCGAAGAGGACTGCTGACTAAACTCCCAAATATCATCTAAAAGTTCTTGCACTTGTATATCTGTCCAGCGATATCCACGCTGATAAGATGGTATGTAAAACTTCTCACCCAAAAGCTCATAAACATTTTTTAGGCAAAGTTTTTCTGTGGATTCATTTGTATTCAAATTGACTACCCAATCATAGAAAAAAAATTTTCACTATCTGTAAAATTACTTATAAAAAAAATTATAGATATTAAACAATTATCTCATTTTTGCACTAATTTTCTATTATACAAAAATCTATATCGATCTAGTAAACATAATAAAAGGAGGCTTTCGCCTCCTCCTAAAACTCACTTAATGACTTGAATATCTGGAGAAATCTCTTTCGACTTATAGTAAAGGTATTGATGACTAGATAAATACTGTTGAAAGGTTTGCTTTAGATTAGCTAGATCAACACCACCATCTAAACCATGGATATGTAATGGGATGGATTTTATCATAAACATATAGGTTAGCTGACTAACGGATGAGTTTAGACTCACAGATTGATTCTGATCTATTGCTATCGAATGCGTTGTAAATATAGCTCGATCATCAGTAACCACAAAAATCTCCGTGTAATACCCACCCATCATATCTCGATATGATCTATAGAATAAATGATATACCGCAGTCTCATTTTCATGTAATAACTCGCAAATGATCTGTTGACTTTGGATAGCTATATTACGCTCAACCTCATCTTGAGATAAATACATGGTATTCATAGTCAAATGATTGACGGTAATCATGACTAGATTTGCTTGTTTTTCATTTTTATACACTCTTCTAAACAATCCCATGATCGTCTTGAGCTGTGTACTTACCCATAATTTACGCTCATCTATATCTTTGTTATATAGAGTAGTCGCCGAGAATCGTTTCATTAAATTCAGCATATTCTCTAGAATCGGAGCAATATGAGAAACATATCTCTGATCTGAAAACTGTGAGGAATTAATCCTAGTAGGTAATGTTTTAGTTGCTTCCTCAAGCACCTCATTCATCAGTCGTACGTGTTCAGCAATTTTATAATTTTGATTGTGAAGCACATGCAATCCAATAGGCACATAGTGGTTAATCATATTTACAAATTCGAGAGTCTTCTCTGAAGCAGGCACAGTGATATGAGCACCCGTATATGTTTTTTTTAACTTAAATAGCTGAAAGTTTGTGCGTGTGCAGATAAAAAATTGCTGTGAACAACTAAGAAGCACCGCTTCACTTGCACTAAACAGATAAGACGAATCATTCGACAAATCTGTAATTGAATAAATATAAGGTTGTTGAGCGAATTGTAAGTTCATAAGTTAATTCCAAAAAATAGAGTTCAATATCGAATAAATGCTTAGGCTAATTTTTAAGGTTGTCCCGAGGTCGACCTGATTGAGACTTTTCAATCTTTCTCGTACTCGTACCAAATACCCGATATTTCTTGAGTGTCTTTTCCATCAAAAATTGATCCGTTTTAGATAGATAAGACATGACAATCTCTAAGTTTTTTCTTGCCTCTTCGTCATCGTGAGAAATGCAACCAATTGCAAGATTACGATATTTAAACTTACTCGCATTACAGTTATGGAAGATGCCCTGATCATCTGTAACCTGTTTCCATAGCTCACCTAGCTTTTGAGCATAGTAAGAATCTTTACTATGCTTACTGCCATCCATAAAGAAAATGCAGTGATAGTGATAACCCTTTTGTACTCCGTACTCTAGCTTCCAAATATAGCCTTCAATACCTTCAAACTCCCCCTTACTCACTAAAATTTTCTTCAAGAATTTGGACATCAATGTCTTCAAATCAGTTAGCAATAAATTGGTCTCCGCTTTCAATGCAAAGTCCACTCTAATAATGAGCAACTTGCATTTCACTTCAAACAAGTCGTTAATCAGCTTCATCCCTTTTTGAAATTGGTTATTGCTACGTTCCAATCTATTTTGTACTGCTTGCTTGTATTCAGGTGTTTGGGTTAGCCCCCATACTTCATATACCAGGTTATTCATGAAATCTGCTTTTACCATACCAACACGCAGTGAAGAGATTGGAGTGGCTTGATGCATTTTCCAGAAGGTTGGCTCTTCTGTACTAATCAACATATGTGTTGGAAGATGTTTCTTGATCGCTTCGTCTAGAACTTTTAATTCAGGAGCATCAAATTGTTCATTCAAAACACTTGGTCTTTCAAGCGAGTTAAACAACTTATGTAGTGCTGTATTTAAAGGTCTATACTGACCTTTACGATCCATCTCATACAACATATCAACATTATTTTGATCAATGAGTTGAACGATATTGATACCGTTAATTGCATCATGTACTGGCACATCAGAATGAACCTCTAAAGCTCCATCTTCAGTCTGACGCATCACAAACTCTTCATAATTCAAAATGACAGGTCTTGGGACATCAAAATGCTTAAGATTGATGTGTTTAGTTTCTGTGTTCATAGATTACTCAATTATGTAAATTTTAAGTTGAGTTTCCCTAGCCAATGCCATGTAGAGCATTGGCTGGTATAATTTAGTTATGTACTTTTAAATAGCTAAGATATTGTTTATTAATATTATTAATTAAACATATATCCTAAATTGTGACTGTTCTGTATCTATGAAATATTGGTTGATACCCAATATAGGCAAACCCTATAAAATGGTGTCATAGACTTAGATGGCATAATGGAAAGTTAATCAGTTAAAATGCTCATTCGCTTTGCTCTCCAACCATTCCAGAACCTCATGTTCTAACCATCCCACAGCATTACGACTCAACTTAAGTTGCTTAGGAAAAGTCTCGTCATAACGACTAGACTTTTCATTTAATTTTTCATATAAAGTTGAGCGACTTAGACCACTTATTTTGATCAAGTCAGGAAGCTTTAGAATTTGAATATTTTTAACACCAAGGTCTCGCATGATTCTTTACTCCTATAAAAACCATGTAAGTATTGTTTCATCCTATATGTGTAATTTCAGAAAAAGAGCTTCACACTTTTATTTTAGATCTTGAATTAATGGATAAGGGCATAGTGTTACATCAACTCAATACAATTCATGAAGAATTTGTGGAAGTTCTAAAAACAAGTTTTACTTTAAGATTGCAAACATTACTTTTAAATGAATATGAAAAATTAATCTTGGAAGAAAAAAATTTGTTTTCTTATGATGACTTCATTTCTATGCAAAAAAGAAGTTTAGATCTAGAAGATACAGAGAGTGAATTTTATAAATATGCTATTGAACATGCTAAGAATATAGGGATTAACCCTAATGATAGCGAATATATCTTCTTAAATAAGAATAAATTTCAGTTGTTTACACATGAGTTGAAAGAGTTTTTAGTATGGCGAGCACAAACTGAAACTAGCTCAAGCTATTGCCCCACCTCTCGACCTAAATACTTAACCGATTCCCAATTAAGATCTATTCCTCTTGCTAAATATGCAATAACTCAAATTAATTGTGATCAGTTTAGTGAATTACGATCTAGATATCATCTTAGCTCACTATTATCTCTTTTTACTATTGAAGACTACTTTGTCGATTTATATATATCGACTTATCTTCTAATAAAATCTAATTGGTCAGATGTAGGCAGCTTACTACACCAAATAAATTCTTTAATGCGTCTATTACCATTCAATCGCATAAAAAGGAATGCATCGAATTTTGAGCTTCATACCTCTGATCCGTTTTATACAGAAAATTTAGATACAGTTATAAAACTCTCGATTCCGTATAATTTGGATAGTTCAATAATTGATATATTTCACCAACTATCAGTACAGCTAACCACTCAATTCCTTAATAATGCTGTGACTAAAAATTCTACTCTGAATTCGAAAGATCCTCGAAAGCTAAAAGAACTGTCAAATCTTTTAGAGCAGATTAACCACCTTACCAAGCTAACACAAACAGTCGCTAAATTATACAAACAAGAAGATAGCCCCTATTTACTTAATCAGAAGTCTTCATTGCTGACCGGACTTTTCGTATTACTCTATAAGTTTTATGAGAAACGTCACCCCAAGCCATCAACAGCGGAGTTTCTCGAATACGTAAGTACATTGTTCAAGAAAAGGGGTTACGAGACCAAGATTTTTAGAGATGGACCAATTGATCACCATCAAGTTAGGGTAACTGTTCCTTTAACTAAAGGAGGCAAAAGTACAAAAATATATATTAAATTAATTTATGGAACTATTCGTACAAAGAAGAAAACCCTTCCTGATGAAATTATCAGATTCAATAAGTTAGCTTATCTTTCTATTTAAAAAAGCCTATCTTTCCAAGCACTAAAATGCACGTTAAACATCCCATTTAGTGCTTGACTGACTTTATGTATATGTGAATAATTGCCATCAGCGGTGATATTGACCTTGCTAGCACATGGCAAAAAAAATAATTGAAATACCTATCTAATTTTTATTCATAGCTGTGATCTTTAAGTTGCGCTGTGAGGTAAAAAATGTGCGCCTCATAGAAAAAATGCAACGAATAAAGGTGCAGATATGCCAATCGCAAAACACGTCTCGTTATTAGTTGACCGTCTAAACTCATCTGTTTGGGCAGTTCCTGATTCAGAAAAACTTCTTGGTCGTTTAAGCACTCTCACGGATATGACCTTCTAGCCTGCATGTGCGATCTCAATAAATATGATTTTGAACGCATTGGTTTTGTATCCTCAAGTTTGATGTCATTTGTGCCTGCTTATCAGCCTTATTCAGAAGACCTAAATCTAGAAGTTTTAAATGCTATTCGGCAAAAAATCAAAGATAAATTAGGCTTCACGGAAGATCAAAAACATACCTTAGATATTATTGTTGATCGTGTTACAAGATATGGTTTTATAATTGACCAAAGTATCATTAGACATCCCGATCAGCTTACCGCTATGGTTAGAGAATTGTATGAGTCTGAAGAGTCCATTTTAGAGCATCTTGACAACCTCATCGAATTAATTGAAAACCTAACTTATGCCCTAGATCATAAGAAAGGTAAAAAGTTGCTACCTGTTCAATATTGGTTATTACACTGGTGTTATGCAACTTTATTCAAACATCGAACTGCGCTAGAAAAACAGATCATTGCGGAAAAATCTAAAGCGTTATTAAACGCATATAAGCCTTATTTTGACGATGCTTACCCAGCTCTCAAAAAATATTATCAAATTTGCCTAGAGCTGAAATTTGATCAAGCAATAGCCTTGGATAAAAAATTAAATAGCTTCTTTGGTTCTCAATACTATGAAAAAACTCATAGTTTTGCTGTGATTAGTCAGCGTAAAGAACTAGAACCTTTTGTTTCAAATGGGTCTGGTAATCTTTTCCATGAAGAGATAACTAATCTTTTCTATGAAATAACAGATACCAATTATTTAGAACCTGAAAAGACTAATTCTTTTTATAAAGCATTGTATTACGACTTAAACTCTGAGTTAACACGAGAGGAAGAAGCTATATTAACTTACATCTATCGCCTCTTTAGAAAAGATGATGTTGGATATGATCTACATTCTGAAGATGGTGTTTTTATAAACAAATACACATATTTGTTTTCCGATGATTTCCTCAATGAGGCTCAAGAGCGTTACAAAGACATAATGCCTTGGACTTTAAAAAATGTTATCGAAACAAGAGCAAATGAAATTTATAGCCATATGTATAGACACTACATAAAACATAGAAATTTTGACAGCTATAGCCTTCCTAGCATTGTTAGAACTGTTGAGCCATAACAGTATTCTAAATAATTTCAGATATATAACATCCTCATGAGAATCATGAAGCTCTTTTCAGGGCGCATGGAAACAAGGTCTACATTCATGTAGGCCTTTTTTATTATTTGAATGAGGAGTTAGGCGATGAGCTTGAAATGCCCTTTTTGCCAATCAGCAGAAATCACAATGATTGAAATGAATCAGCAGTCTAGTACAGCACTTGTGCAAGTGGTGTCTCCTGCAACTTTAGGCGCGCTTGGTGCGACAGTGGCGAAGTCTTTCAACTTGCCTCCATTGGTCGGTGGTATAGCAGGTACAGTGATTGGTGGGCTGATCAATGCTGTCACTGAGCAACCCACACAATTACAGCAATCATTGTTTTATTGCCAAAACTGTACTCAAAGATTTCCATCTAGCCTTCTTCATTAAGTCTGCAATCATATTAAAAGGAATATCATCATGGCACATCAATTAGAACAAATGGCGTATGTCGGGGAAACACCTTGGCATGGCTTGGGCAATCTACTTACCCCTAACCAACCTCTTGAAGTTTGGGCACAGCAAGCAGGAATGGATTGGTGTATCGAATCATCTGATGTCAGTTATATGGCTCAGAATGAACGTGGTCAAAGCATCATCATGCCATTTGAAGAACAGAGAGTATTGTACCGCTCAGATACTCACGCACCACTGTCCGTAGTGAGTCAGCGTTATCAGGAAGTACAGCCAAAAGAGATTTTGGAATTCTACCGTGATCTAACTGAGCAATCAGGGTTTGAATTGGAAACGGCTGGCGTACTGAAAGGTGGTAAGAAGTTTTGGGCATTAGCACGTACAGGACAAAGCACAGTATTGAAAGGCAAGGATGTCAGCAATGGTTATGTCTTACTTGCTTCTGCATGTGATGGCACCTTAGCAACCACAGCACAATTTACAAGCATTCGAGTCGTGTGTAATAACACGCTTGCCATTGCACTTAAAGGAGGATCAGCAAGCGCAGGCGTAGTTAAAGTACCACACAGCACTAGATTCGATGCAGAGAAAGTAAAACAGCAATTAGGTATTTCAGTTCGTGCGTGGGATGAACACATGTACGAGATGAAACAACTGTCACAGCGTAAAGTCAGTCAGCAAGAAGCTAAGGCTTTCTTTGATGCCGTTTTCAATAATAGCACCATGTCAATTTCTGATCCTGAAGAGAACATCATTCAATTCTACCGTCAGGTAGCAAGCAATTCACCACAGCAAAACAAGACTGAACCCAATGGCAGAGCCATGACCAAAGCCTTAGAGATGTTTAATGGTCAAGGGCGTGGAGCTGATCTTTCATCTGCTAAAGATACAGCCTATGGCTTGCTATGTTCGATCACCGAATTTGTTGATCATGAACGTCGTGCCATGAGTACAGATCACCGCTTGGACTCAGCATGGTTTGGAGCTGGAGCTAATCTTAAACAACGAGGACTAGAACAAGCCTTATCTTTAATTGCCTGAGTTAATTTAAGTCTGAGGCTTATAGATAGCCCCTTTTTTAACCACTATCAACATATATATCGCTATACCCGACCTTGAGTCAGGTATGGCTTTTTTATGCACTTTATCTAGAAATCTATAAGGATGAACAATGAATCAAATTGCACCGATTACAAATCAGTCTGTACAGACAAATATTCAAACTGTAATCAATCCACTGACTACCACCAAGCGAGCAACTTCTGCAAAAAGATTGGTGAATACCAAAGATATGGCGTATCAAGATTGGCTTGAAGTTCGTAAACAAGGCATTGGTAGTAGTGATGCAGCTACGGCATGTGGCTTGAATCCCTACATGTCGATACTAGAACTGTGGCTGATTAAAACAGGTCGTCAAGCTCAATCCATCGAAGATGAAAGCGCAGGTATTGCACCGTTATATTGGGGCAAACAACTTGAGCCTTTAGTCGCGGAGTATTACAGCATGCACACTAATAATAAGGTACGTCGAGTCAATGCTGTGTTACAGCACCCTGATCCTGATAAGTATTTCATGTTGGCTAACTTAGATTACGCTGTTGTGGGTAGTGATGAAGTACAGATTCTTGAATGCAAAACTGCAGGAGAACATGGAGCTAAGCTTTGGCGTGATGGTGTACCTCTGTATGTCTTATGTCAGGTACAACATCAATTAGCAGTCACTGGAAAACAGTCAGCCCATGTCTGTGTATTGCTCTGCGGACATGAAACTAAGATTTTCAAAGTAACACGTTCTGAATCTGTGATTCAGCACATCATTAATGCAGAACGTTATTTCTGGGAATGTGTGGAAAAGGATATACCTCCTTCTGTTGATGCGAGCGAGTCTGCATCTAAAGCGATTCAGCAACTCTACCCAACCCATGTACCACTAACAGTTGAAGATCTTTCTCAGAATGAAACAGCTAATCTCATGTTTGATAAGCTGATCAAACTGAAAGAAGAGATTCAACACAAACAAGAACGCTTCGATGAGCTGAAACATCAAATCCAAATGATGATGAAAGATGCAGAACGAGCCACTTTCAGTCGAGGTTCAGTAGTCTGGAAGAAAGCCAATGATAGTGTCAGCTTGGACACTAAATCACTGCTCAAGCATCAGCCTGATCTAATCGAGCAATATCCACTGAAAAGACAAGGCGGTCGTCGATTCAATATCTATCAAGACTAGATAGATCCTTCATTACTTTCACCAAAACGGCAAAAACTCCCCCAACTCTCCAACACTCGAAAGTGTGGCGAGTCCTATTGGAAGTTTTTGCCTTTCATTCTGATCTTTTATCTTTGTCTTACATATCAAAGGGTCAGTAATAAAAAAATACTTGGAGCAGAACTTATGATTAAAGGTTTAGCAATTACTCCACCAATACTAGGGCGGATTAGTATTGGACGAGTTGTAGAGAAGAACGGTAAACGCTTACCTGAAAAAGATGATCAATTTACCATTACCTCACAGATCCAAAATAAAGAAGGATGGGTAAAACATCCTTTAGATGAACAGCTTCGAGCAAATGCACCAAATCAAAAACTTCGTTCAATCCCTGTCAGAATGATTTTCAATGATCCTGATCTTAATTTGCGAGCAGAGTACACAATGTTTGATCGTCAAACTGGACGTCCGGTTTGTGTTGGTGATGGAGAAACATGCCAACGTTTAACCAATCAAGGTGTAGAACAACATCCATGCCCTTCTCCTGATTTGTGTCCTTTGGCTCAGGGTGGACACTGTAAACCCTATGGACGTTTGCATGTAAACCTAAATGACTCAGATGAGTTGGGAACATTTGTGTTTAGGACAACTGGTTTTAATAGCATACGAACTTTAGCGGCGCGATTGAGATATTACCACGCTTCATCCAATGGTCTACTCTCATGCTTGCCTCTACAACTCACATTACGAGGTAAGAGCACAGTCCCAAGCTATCGCCAACCTGTGTATTACGTGGACTTAATTTTAAGAGAGGGAGTGGATTTACAGTCTGCACTTCACACGGCATGTGAGATCGATCAACAAAGTAAACAGGCAGGCTTTAATCAAGATGCTTTAGATCAGATGGCAAGACTAGGATTCGCTAATGGTTTGTTTGACACAGATATTGAAGATACACTCGATGTAGTTGATGCGTTTTATCAAGGAACGAGCTTAAATCAACCCCTGATACAGGAAGATATATATAATATCCAACGTGATTTAAAAGGATCAGTAACAGCTCTGAACTAGATTGAACACCACTAAACCATACGAGAAAGGTATATACCTCATTAGAATTTCAGCATTTGGCACATCCTTCAAAAATATAAGGTCCCCCTTTTAAAGGGGACCTTATATTTTTACCAATCTAGAGGTACTAAAGCTGGTGGCTTTTTCCAAGGTATTTCAACTAAACTTTTCTGGAACCAATCTTCACTTAAATTAGCATGTTCAGTAACAATGATTTGAAAACCTCTAACCTCACTTTTAGAAAAATCATATAATTTTTTAAAAAATTTAGTAACTGCTTCGATATCACCATCAACCATCTTCTCAATTGAACCATCAAGTACCTGATAACTTTCAATAGTTGGAAAATAAACCTGTGAAGGTTGATCTATCATTAAAAATTTTGGTATGGGTCTGTTGGCTGTGTGTGCATATTTATGCAGGGCAAGATATGTGTTCACATGATGACTTAAATGATTTTGCGCACTACCAGTTCTATTCATTTGAATTGGACTACCCACCCTATCAAATACTAGAGTTAAATTCTTTAAGTCAAATCTAGCTGGGTATTCACTAAATTCGGTCTCAGAATCTTTAACATATTGAGTCAAATAAATAGAAATATTTGACAATACAGAATCTAGCTTGATATCTACAGATTCACTAGCCATATCACTTTCTAAACGACTTATTAAGTCTTGGCATCGATTACGCTCGTTTATAATCCCTGTATCAACAGATGATATTTGAACTGTATCTAAAAATAAACTAATCCTCCCCTTAACTAAGTTTTGTTGGTCTATAACTGAATTATTTCCATCACCATCTAATGATATAAGTGAAGATAGCTTTAATTCTTCTTCTTCTATTTTTTTATTAAGATCAATAATTTCAACTTCCAAACCATCCATTAACCCACCTAAAAAAGGTATTTCAACGTTTGATACATTAAGCTCTTGTTCTAAGGACTTAATTTCATCCCTTATAGAGGAAAAAATATTACCACATGGAAAACTATCAAATGTACTCTCATTAATATTTTCGAATACATATATAGATTTTAATCTATTTATTTGCTCATCAACCTCATGATTAAAACCCAAAGTATATCTTTCACTCGCCTTTAAATAATTAAGCTCAGCTAAAACATTTCTACGTTTTACTTTTAAATCCTTCAAACGACTTTCTATCTTCTCTATATCAGGAACAACTGATGATTTCAAAGTATTCAGATCTTTTTGTAAAACTATTTTTAAAATATCAATAACTTCGATCAGTGAAAAATTTTCATCAAACTCGTTTTCAATTAAACCTAAACTCAATGCTTCTAAATATAACTGTTTTGCTAGATCTAAATTCTCACGATTATTATCTTGCAAACTTTTAATTCTTTTATTTAAAATTTTTAATTCTCTTTCTAATTCTCTTAATCTACGTTCTTTAGCTATTTGCTCATCATCTATCCCACCAAATAATATAGGAAAACTATCTTTTATAGCTTGCGGTTGGAAAGATTCATTCTGTCTATATAGTAATTGATCTTTATTAGTAACAAGACCTTGTTTTAAAAATAAATAATAAAGAGTATGTTTTATGTTCACTTTAAAAGAACTACGCGAGTGTTCTTCATCTACATTAGTATGATTGTTAACTATACCTAGAGCAGCAGATAAAATATCTATCACATACTCATCATCTGCATTTTGTTGTAATTCTTGATACTGTGGTGGAGTTATATTAGTCCCTCGCCTAAACATTACTTTAGAACATGATAGGTTACCTTTAGCAGGTGCTGGTTTTGCGACTAAAATTTCTTCTCTTTCAAAAGAATATATAACAGCAAACCAAGTGACTTTTTCTTTAATAATTCCTTCAGGAATGTTAAAACTGCTTCGTCCCATACAATATTCTATGATTTCAAAAATAGCAGATTTACCTGTGGAAGATTTACCTGTAATCACATTTAAACCATCTAAATTAAAATTCAGATCACGCCTTTTACCCGTAATGCTATACAAATGCATTGATTTTATTTTCAAGGTTTAATCCCCAATGATATATAGATGGTTGAACGGTCATTAACCTTAGCAAATTGCTTCCCCAAATAGGAGGCAACCTTTATTATCTTTTGATGTGATTGACCAAAAAATTCCATTCGTTTCAATTTTATTCTATTGGCCCTAATTTTTCCTTCTTGATCAATATTAATTGCATTGATATGAAGCAAAAACTTAATACCCTCAATTGTAAATAAATTTAGGTCTCTAACTCTCCTATCTAATCCAGAAATTATTAGAGGGTTATTAGTTATATTTTTTAAAAAATAAGTTCTATTTTTAGCAAACAAATATGATGATGTAGACTCGTGAAAACATAATGGAAGAATTAATAAACTTAGAGAAAATGGCATACCTTCCTTATTTATTCCTTCATAATCCTTAATAGCACAATAAAGATTTAACGCACAAAATGCGGGGTTGAATAAGTTTCTAACTTCTACAGGGCGATTTTGCCAATTATTCATTATATGCCCTCGGGTACTAATAGTAATTTTAATCTTTCATTAAATTCAGGATGCCAACCTACACAGCTATTTCTATCATGAGCTAATATATGGTATCCCCCTCTAACAACAAATGGCTCACTAACTCTTTCCCTTAATCTTAAAGATGGATAACCACCTGTATCTAATTCAACCCATCTATACAATTTCTTTCCAATCCTCACCATTTCTTCTTCAATATTAATATCATCACAGTCATCAATTAATATATCTTTATATCTAGTTAACTCATCAATTAGTCTTTTTTCAAAAGACTCAATTTCACTTGATAATATTAAGTGCTGACGAAGCCATTCTGCGCGTTGTTCAAATGCTCTGTAATAATCGATGATTGCTGAACGGATGCGATTAGTAGATATATTTATTAATTTTAATTGTTGTACAAATCGTCTACTGTCTATATCAGGATCGATATCATCTGGCTCACTATCTCGCCATGTAATTGGCAAATTATCTGATTTGTACTCATCTGCCAAAGAAGTCATTTTGTCAGAAAGCTCATAGCCACTAAGTGGCATGTCTCTTTTACCTATTAATAAAGCAATAACTTCCTGATTCCACCAACTTTCTAATCTTTCAAAAACGTATTCTTTGCATTCTCTCCGTACAGTTCTTAAATGTTTCTCTTTTATTAAATCTGCAATTTCATCAATTCGGGGACTTTCTTCAACGATAACTATTCTGGATATAAAATCCTCTAATACTCCATTTCCTTTCGCTTCATACTGTTTAAATTTAACTAATACTTCTTTGACAATTTTTGCACTACTCTTATTAGCTGCTGCAGTTAATTGTTCAGTCAATGATTTTTCTAATTTGCTTCTATTGACCCCTGGTTTAAAATATTTCAAAAAGGAGCTATCACTAATAGTATTAGTAGTCATTAAATAAAATTGGAGATCACTAGTTTCATACCCATATTTTTCATAACGATCACACCAGACTCTAAGAGATTTCCAAAAATCAGTTGCCAAATCAGTTAACCTTTCACCTTCGGCTTTATGTTTTAACGAGGCTAAAGTCTTTATATTTTTTTCATTATCAACAAAGTCTAAATCATCATCTTTTTCAATAAAAACAGCTACTCTCTCTGGTAGCTCCAATAAATGATATAAAGCAAATCTAGGTTGGTATATATAACCAATGCCCTGAGCTCCCGCTGAAAATTTGTCTTGCTTTGTATCCATCCCCAGCCCCTAAAATAAAAAAATTCATATTATTTTGTATGAATTTTAAATGATTAATAAATCACAAACAATTCAAATAATCAGCCCATTTCTGCAACCATTCACGACATTCTTGTTCATAATGATGTAAATCATAAGTACCTTGTATGCCCTTTTTGGAATGTCCCAATACTGCTTCTGCCACCTCTGCTGGACAACCTAAACGAGATAACCCAGTGCGGACAGTTCTTCTTAAGTCATGCGGATTCCAATCAGGCATATCATTCAACCAAAGCTGTTCAGGTCTATACTTCTGCTTATGTCGTACCTTTTCAGGATTTTTCATTCTCCATTTACATTCAGTAATCGTTTTTTGCAAAAGTGACTTTCCGCTTTTTTCCATTTGAAAAACATATTCCAAATGCTTATTAGGAAGTTCAGCAATAAACTCAGCACATTGACGAGATAGTTGAACATAACGTTCCGAACCATTTTTACTTTGTCTGATATGCCATGTTCTCGACTCTAAATTAATATCTGCCCATTTTGCTTCACAGACTTCACCTGTTCGGCATCCTGTCCAAAGTGTGATCATCAAGACTTGTTTATGTTTTGCTGAAAACCCTGAAGTTGGCAACCACTGCAAAACACGTCTTAATTCATCATCACTTAAAACTCTAGTTCCTTTCGTACAAGTCAGCTTTAATCTAGCTTGTTTAACACTAGCCTTAGCCAACAAAGCTGGGTTAGCAAAATCTTCTTTAAACTTTTCAAGCCCAATAGCGTACTCATAAGCTAAAGTTAATTCAGACAAAACTCTACCTGCCTGAACATTGGCTCCTCTTGCCACTATATCTGACACTAACTGCACGATATCTTTACGAGTAATTTTTTCAGCAGGTAAATGACCTAAAACTTTTACAGCATCTCCATACAGTGTTCTTCTTGTTTCATCTTGCCCCTTTTTCTTACGAGACCCTCTAATCAGTTTCTTTAGCCCAGATCTTGGATCTTCTACATACCTGTCTTCGATTACGTTTGTAAGATATAACTCGATTAAATCTTTAACCGTGAATTTATGAAGTTCCTCTTTCTCTTTTTCTGCTTGAAGCTTAGTTAGCCGTTCTAATTTTTCTTCTTTTGCATAAGTACTTGGGCAAATGCCTGAACGCCTCTGAGCTTTTAACTTTTGCAACTTGATCCTTGCTTCAGCCAAAGATAATTCAGGAAAAGTACCTATCTTCATTTTTTTTAGTGAGTTATCAATAGGACTACGATAACGATATATAAAAGATGTTAATCCTGTCTTCCCTTTGTATACTCGCAATCCTTCATTCTCACCTATATCGGCTTTATAACTATCATTCTTCATTTTCTCTATTGCTTTAGCAGATAGAGCAACTTTTTTAGTTGCTTGAGTTTCTTTTTCACTCACCTAAAAATCCCCTTAGAAACAAAGCCACGGTTTTTGTTAGAATCCGTTTCAGAAATTCAAAAATCGAATCATCTTATTCTTAGTATTTTAACCACATACCAATAAAAGGTACACTAAAAGGTATACTTACTCATTGGATTGTTCAGGTTTAGACAAGATTCAACAGGATTCGTCAGGAAAAGTTTTGTATGCAATTAATTGTAAATATTATTAATTTTAAAGGTGTTAAGTGACATGAATACAGAAAATATAGGACCTGACCTATCCACACTAACACCTATGATGCAGCAATACATGAGCGTCAAAATGCAGCATTCTCACTCACTCATGTTTTACCGTATGGGTGACTTTTATGAGTTGTTTTTTGATGATGCGCATAAAGCTGCCAAATTACTGGGGATTACTTTAACCCATCGTGGCAAGGCCAATGGTGAACCTATTCCTATGGCAGGCGTACCTTACCATGCAGCTGAAGGTTATTTGGCACGTTTGGTCAAGAAAGGCGAAACCGTTGTCATTTGTGAACAGCTCGGTGAAGGCGATAGCGCAGGCACTCGCGGTAAAGCCCCTATGGAACGTGGTGTGGTCCGAATTATTACGCCCGGTACACTAACCGATGATGCGCTGCTTAACAGTCATCAATCTTCCAATCTGGTCGCGCTTTGCATTCAACAAAATCAAATTGGTATTGCGTTGTTGGATTTAAGCGCAGGTATTTTTAAGGTTCAACAACTAGACTTCCAACACGAGCAACTCGCGATTGAGCTTTCCCGCTTAATGCCAAGCGAGATTCTGGTGGATGAAGATATTGTTGATCCCAATATTATTGAGCAAATCAAAAAGCAACTTGAGTGCCCGGTCACCAAGCGTCCAAATGTCGATTTCAACGTCAATAATGCGCAAAAAACCTTATGTGATCAGTTGGCCGTATCGACACTGTCAGGTTTTGGGATTGATCATTTACCGCTTGCCAAAGCTGCCGCAGCCGCACTGATTCACTATGCCAAAGAAACCCAAAAAACGGCTTTACCGCATATCCGTTCCATTCAACTGGAACAAAGCACTGACTTTATTGCTTTAGATCCAGTCACGCGTCGCAATTTAGAGTTAGTCGAGCCATTGTTTGATCACGGCACCTCATTGTTTCAACTGATCAATGACTGTCAAACGGCTATGGGTGGGCGTTTACTCAGCCGTACCTTAATGCAGCCACTACGTGATACCAAGTTACTTGACGCGCGCCTTGATGCAACTGCAGCGATGCTCAATGGCTATCATGAATCACCAATTCGCTTGGTGCTGAAAGAGATTAGTGATATTGAACGTGTGCTGAGCCGTATTGCTTTAGGCAGTGCACGTCCACGTGATTTAGTCCAATTACGTCAAGCCTGTGCGCAAATTCCTTTATTGCGCCATGCCATTCAGCCGATGACTCAGGCGAAACAATCTAGCTTAATTCAGCAACTGGATCATGAACTGGGTGATTTTAAGGGGTTATACCAACGCCTGATGTCTGCCATTGTTGAACATCCGCCGGTATTACTACGTGATGGCAATGTTATTGCAGAAGGCTTTGACAGTGAACTGGATGAACTGCGTAAAATCCGTGATCATGCCGGTCAGTTCCTGATTGATCTGGAAACCCAAGAGCGTGAAAATACTGGGGTTTCAACCCTGAAAATCGGTTATAACCGTGTTAGTGGCTACTACATTGAACTGACCCGCGCGCAAGCTGAGCAGGCACCAGATCACTACATTCGTCGCCAGACCTTAAAAAATGCAGAGCGCTATATTACGCCGGAACTCAAGTCTTTTGAAGATAAAGTACTGTCCAGTGAGTCGCGTGCATTGGCGCGTGAAAAAATGCTGTTTGAAATGCTGCTGGATGAATTACGTCAAGACATCGGCAATTTACAAATGATGAGCAGTGCGATTGCGCAGATTGACATGCTGGCTAACTTTGCTCATCAGGCGCGTTTACGCAACTGGTCGCGTCCAGAATTCAGCCCTGAAATTGGGGTTAAAATTATCGCCGGTCGCCACCCTGTAGTTGAAGCCTTAAGCAAAACAGCTTTTACACCAAACGATACCACTCTAGACTTTAACCACCGTATGGCCATTGTGACGGGGCCAAATATGGGAGGTAAATCGACCTTTATGCGTCAAACCGCACTGATTACTCTATTAGCTTACTGTGGATGCTATGTACCGGCGAAATCTGCAGTATTAGGTCCAATTGATCGGGTCTTTACCCGTATTGGTTCAGCGGATGATTTATCCACCGGCAAATCGACCTTTATGGTTGAGATGACTGAAACTTCACAAATTCTGCATCATGCCACCAACCAGTCTCTGGTATTAATGGATGAGGTAGGACGCGGTACCAGTACTTATGATGGCTTATCTTTAGCTTGGGCTTGTGTAATTGACCTAAGCAAACGGATTAAATGCCTGTGCTTATTTGCGACCCACTATTTTGAACTCACGGAACTCGGCAAAGAATCTGGCATCGATAACTACCATGTTACCGCCAAAGAATTAAATGGCAATTTAATTTTATTGCACAAAGTTCAGCATGGACCAGCCAGTAAAAGTCATGGCCTGCAAGTGGCGAAATTAGCCGGTATTCCTGCCAGCGTAATTAAAGAAGCTCAAAATCGCTTAAAGATTTTGGAAAAACAGCAACATCAACAACTCAATAAAGCGGTACAAAATGATTTATTCAGTGTGGCGGATGAGTCTTCCATTCAGGTGATTGAACGTGTTGTGGAAGTGGAAAAAGATGTGCCTGCGCTGAATCTGTTAAGAGCTTTAGATGTCGATAATCTTTCACCCCGTGAAGCACTACAACAAATTTATGCTTTGAAAGATGCGCTAGAGGCTTAATTTAAAAGCGTACTGAATAAGAAAAAGGCTTCTAAATAGGAGTCTTTTTCATTTATATCCCCCTTTTAGGCAGATATTCAGTTTTTATTAAAATTAACAGCCCTATATATAACAAATATCAATAAAAGCAATTGTTACTTACATGCATTTTTGCCTAAAATACAGCAAGAGTAATTAGAACCATATTTTTTAGGTAGCTGTCGCCATGACCTTTGTTGTCACTGAAAATTGTATTAAATGTAAATACCAAGACTGCGTAGAAGTTTGTCCAGTGGATTGTTTCTACGAAGGTCCAAATTTCCTCGTCATCAACCCTGATGAATGTATCGACTGCGCACTGTGCGAACCTGAATGTCCTGCGAATGCTATTTTCTCGGAAGATGAATTACCAGAAGGTCAAGAAGTCTTTATTGAACTGAATACTGAACTTTCACAAAAATGGCCAAATATTACTCAGATCGGTGATCAACCTGCCGACCGTGAAGAATGGAATGGTAAAACTGACAAGTTACAATACTTGGAAAAATAACAGTATTTTTAAACTAAAAAAAAGATCAGCAATTGCTGATCTTTTTTTATACCTAAAACACACATTTGATTGCAATATTTTCAAATTTTATCCCTTAATTTAGATTAAAATAGTACAGGTATCTATAAATATTTGATTTCTATAATGAAGCATTTTCTAAAGGGATTAATCGGGTTCGGTTTAATCCCGCTTGTCATGATTGGATGTACGACATCTCCTCAGAAACAAGGACGTACCACCACGACTCCCGATGGAAAACGGATCTTCATTCCACAAGAACGTATCATTATTGAACGCTCTGTTCCGCCTAAAACAGTTCCTTATGCTTATAATGCTTGGGTGGCTATAGGCGATAATTTGCGACGCGTACGCGAATATGAAGTGTTTCTTGAACGTAATGGCGTGGGCAATATCATTCCCAGTTTTGAACTGATGCGTACAGCACGTGATTGGCAAAAATGCGCCCGTTCTCAATACATGATTCCAAACCGTGAATTGTGGGACAACCAAATTTCAACTTTGCGTGTATTTAAATATCTGGTGGCAGCCAAAGTTCTCACAGACTTTGAAGTCACTTCAGTTTACCGTGATTTACCACTGAATCAGTGTGCCGGCGGGGCAAATTCATCTCGTCATTTATTTAACTCTGCGATCGATTTTCGTATTGGCCCTGCTTATCCTCAGGCTGAAGATTATGCTTACATCGAAAACTCCAAATTTAAATTATGCCAATTCTGGGCGCAACATGGTCAAAGCCTGAATATGGGACTTGGACTCTATGCTTCAGGTCAAATCCATATTGATACTCAAGGTTATCGTACTTGGGGACCTGATTTATCGCGTCATTCATCTATGTGTAATTACTAGGGGCTAGTTCAGATAAAAAGAGATCTTGATGATCTCTTTTTTATTGCCCTATTTTCAATAAACCTAAAGGATAAATTGCACTCTGAATGGAAAGGTTTAAAATGCTTGCATCGCAACAAAGGTGACGAAGCTATGCAAAAAATGTGGACAGAGATTGATGCTTACATCGATTCACATTTAATTCCAGAAGACCCTATTCTTCTACAAACTTTAAAAAACACCGAAGAAAAAGGTTTTCCAGATCACCTTGCAGTCGCTCCCAATCAGGGCATGCTACTGCAAATGCTCATTCAGATGAATAAGTGTAAGCGTGTACTCGAACTGGGTACTTTTGCAGCTTACAGCACCATATGGCTGGCCCGTGCACTGCCTGAAGATGGGTATATCTTAACTATTGAAGGTCGCGATACACATGCAGCTTTGGGTCAAGAAAATATCGACAATGCCAAACTTCCGCAAACGATAGACCTGAAAGTTGGACGGGCAGCTGATGTATTGAAATCTTTACCTGCTGACTTCGAAGCTTTCGATTTCATCTTTATTGATGCCGATAAACAGAGTTACCCTGAATATTTAGAATTAAGTTTGGACTTGTCTCATTCAGGAACCATTATCGTGCTCGATAATGTCATTCGTGCTGGCGATATCATCAATCCTGAAAATCACAAACCAAGCATTGAAGGTATCCGAGAGATGTTTGTCGCTTTACAAAACCATCCTCGAATCCTGTCTTGTACTGCCTTACAAACCGTAGGCAGCAAGGGGCACGATGGCTTTGCACTGGCTATAGTGAAATAATTTGACACAAAGATCAAAAAACAATCGTACTGTTTTTTTATTTATTTATTAGCAATTTACACAGACTGTCCATATAGTTATCCACAAGTTATGCGGATAACTATGACTGATTTTTAATCACACGTTATAAGCAACAATTTTGCTTATTTTACCACCAGTAACGGTACAGTTGAATTTCGGAAAATAGTCGTTGCAACACTGCCCAAAAAGAACTGGTGAATTTTACTGTGACTAAATGCACCGAGTACAATCAGTTGTATCTCATGTTCACTCTGATATTCAAGTATATTTTCAGAAACATCACCATAACGATATTCCATTACTACATCTAGCCCAGCATTCCTTAAATATTGTGCAGGTTCATTTAATATTTCCGGATGGTCACCCACATAGAGTACATGACACTGTAACAGTCTTAACAAATCACTTTGTGCAATTCGTTTCATTAAATTGACGCAAGTAGGTGAATATTCATAGGCAAAAATAAATCGCGTCGGTGGCTTAAAGTTCTCACCTACAGTCATTACGGTACAATTTACCCCACGAATAAAGTTTTCAACATTACTGCCAATGGGTTTATTCCGCTCTGCAGAGCGCTCTCCGACTCGACCAATAATCGCAATGTCGTCATCTCTGAGCACATTAAAACTTTGTTCTAAAAAATCACCTTTTTCTTGTAGATGTGAAGCAGTTAAACCATATTTTTGCTGAATCATTTCGCTAATATGATCGAGTAAATTATTACTATAATTCAGTGCCAATTCGCTTTGTTTTTGTTCAAGTTCAGCCAGCTCTTTGAGTAACATTGCATTACTTTCAAAGCCTATTACTCCACTTATTTCCCCCAAGTGATAACTGGCAGGGTAATAATCTAAAACCTGTAATAACACTAATTCACGCTGAGTCTGCTTCGCAACCCATGCTGCAGCTTCAGCAACCGCATTTACGCATGGAGAAGAATCAATACAAGCGATTACACGTTTCATTTTATTTTCGCCTCGCTTTTCGCCGTTGAAGGCTTTAAGTCTATTTGTTACTTTTAACTTAGCACATCTCTTTCCTACTGTGCATGCTTTTATGTAATCACAACTTACGATGATATCTATCTTAATTTTATTGAATTTTTTTAATCCCGATATCGAATAAATCTGGCAGGATTGCCTGCAACGATCGCTTTGGGTTCTATATCTTTAGTCACCATGCTATTCATTCCCACCACGGCATGCGATCCAATGCTTATGCCATCCTTCACACCCACATGTGCACCTAGCCACACATCTTGCCCAACTTCTATACCTTGTGAACGCACCGATTGTTGGTAAATCGGCTGCTCTAACTCCATACCATGGTCAAAAGCATACAAATGACAATATGCAGCGATGCGGACTTGATCATGTAGTTTGATCCCTCTGCGTCCACCATCAAGAATGCAGTGGTGGTTAATCGCTACTTCATTGCCTATTTCTAATGGTCCATGCAAAGTACAATCTGCTGCAATAAAAGTATTATCGCCAATCACAATTTTTCGCCCCGGCTCGGCAAAAATATGTGCCAGAGGTGAAATAAAACAGTTTTCCCCAATCACAACCGTTTCCATTTGCATTAAATAAGCTTGATATTCTTTTTGCCATGCTTCAGCCCAGTCACGATTTTTTGGTTTTAATGACCAATATAACCACGGCATATAATTCAAACGGTGCTTATGCTGTTCACGATATTTTAACAGTGGATCTTGTTCAGTCATCCTGTGGCTCTTCTACAATTTTGAGTTGTTCACGACCGCGCGTCACATCCTGAATTTTTAATGACAAGGGTTCAATTTGATGAATTTGTAGTAAAGCTTCGACCTGAACTCCCGTTGCGGTATAGTCTGCTTTAAATTCGACTTGCTGTTGATCAAGTTCATATTGAAAGATCGACCATTCATTAAACTGACAGACAAAACTGACTTTTTTCTTTTCAATCAGTTCAATCTTTTCAGCCAGTAATAAACATTGTCCTGCACAACCACCATAAGCGCGAACCAAGCCGCCTGTTCCGAGTTTGATACCACCGTACCAGCGATTGACCAGAACCAGAATATTGGTTAATTCATTGCCTTCAATAGTGGCTAGAATCGGCCTTCCTGCAGTTCCAGATGGCTCTCCATCATCATTAAACCGGACATTGTATCCAATTTTCCATGCCCAACATTGATGTGTGGTACTGAGATCCTTATGAGTCTCCAAAAAATCCTTGACCGCCTGTTCATTTTCGACAGGTACAGCAATGGCTTGGAAGCGACTTTTTTTGATGTCTTCTTCGAATGAAACGAGTGAGGCAATCGTAAATGGCATAAATCTGACAATAAAAAAATCAATATAAAATTATAACGTGTTTTAAAACATCTGCAGACAATAAAAAACCTCCTATAAGAATTGCGCAATTGAATTAGCCTGTTCAATGCTAAGTTTTGCCTGTTGAATATCAACTCCACTTTTCACTTTGCCAAAATCATAGAGCATCTGGGTGGCATTCAGACTGATGAGCTGATGCCCACGTTCCCGAACTTAAGTCTCCGCTGGATAATTCACCTGAAAGCTGGGGATAATACCCGGCTGGCAACATCAATATAAGCCCCCTGTCCAGCTAAAACCGAAACACTCTGTGAAACATCTGGACTGCGCTGTAATGCCCGAAGAATGGTTTCATTGAAACCTAATTGGCTAACAGGCTGACATAGGGGCTGATTTTTAGAAAAAGTATCTGTCTGATCAGAACGCTGTATTACAGGTAATTCCTGAACTTTTGAGGTATCTAATTGAAAGTTACTAAGGTTTTGAATATCAGCTTTATTATAGTTTTCATCGGGCTTAGGAACAAGAATTTGGCTGATCCCAAACTTGACCGATTGCATAAACTCTTTTGAGCCGTCTGCATATGCATAGCCTATATGTAGAAGCATAATACATATCAGGCATTGTATGCTCCTTCTACATAAGTTTTGCTACAAAACTACTTTAGATTGATTTTTTAACATTATTTAAGTGACAATTACATTTAAAAATATCTTAACTTATTTAGTAAAAAATACGTCCTTTTTTGTAAATCAATTGTTATTTTTTATAATGATAAGGTATAGATGATCCTGTTATTTATTGTTAACAGAATCATCTTTTATATTGATTATTTTTTAGACTTTTAAACCGTAAAATCGTCACCTAAATACACTTGGCGCACCGTTTCATTTTCAAGCACTTCTTGCGGTGTTCCTTCTGCAATTACTGCACCTTCACTAACAATATAAGCGCGCTCACAAATTGCTAAAGTTTCTCGTACATTATGATCAGTAATTAGCACCCCAATTCCACGATCTTTTAAATTTCGAATAATGTCTTTGATATCGCCTACAGAAATAGGATCGACCCCGGCAAAAGGCTCATCGAGTAACATAAACTTAGGATCAGCAGCCAAAGCACGAGCAATTTCGGCACGACGGCGTTCACCACCCGAAACACTCATCCCTAAAGAATCTTTAATATGGGTGATTTTAAAATCGGCCAGCAATTCACTTAAACGCTGTTGGCGTTGCTGTTTGTTCAAATCCTTACGGGTTTCAAGAATCGCCATAATATTCTCAGAAATGGTCAGTTTTCTAAAAATAGAAGCTTCTTGAGGTAAATAACCAATCCCTTTACGGGCACGTTCATGCATGGCCAAATCGGATAAATCAAGATCATCCAAATGAATCTCGCCTTTATCCATTCGCACTAAACCAACCACCATGTAAAAACTCGTGGTTTTACCTGCACCATTTGGTCCAAGCAAGCCGACAATCTCCCCACTTTGCATCTGGAAAGAAACGTCCTTAACCACCCATCTTTTACTATAGTTTTTTGCAAGATGTTTAATACAAAGCGTTTGTGGTTGGTTTAACGATTGTTCCATTAATCACGTGCTCCCGGGAATGATTTTGAACTAGAAGGTGGAATGACAATTTGAACACGACCTGAAGATGAACCCGTGTTATTTGGCGTACCAGTAGCTTCAATATCACCCTTATTCATACTATATTTCAAAGTATTACCACGAATACTTGCGCCACCTTGCTCTAATAATGCATTGCCCGACAAGGTGATAATTCCGGTTTGGGCATTATAGAGAATTTTTTGTGCCTGCCCTTTGGCTAAACCTTTATTAACATCTACTTTCTGCTGAAAACGCGCAGGACCGCCTGTTGCAGTAATCGTGCTGATTTCTTTTTGACTGTTCAGATTGGCAATAATTGAATTGGCCTGCAATTTCATTGTGCCTTGCTCGATGATGACATTACCGCTATAAGTTGTCACACCGGTTTTTTCATTATAGGTTGCCCGATCAGCCACCAGGGAGATGGGCTGAGTTCTGTCAGAAGGAATTGCAAATGCCGTTGCCGATGAGAATACAACCAAACCGACTAAAGCTGCTTGCTGAAGCAAGGTTTTAGAAAATGTAAGCTTAAGATTCTGGTTCATATTTTCCTCGAATATTAAAAAATTCGTATTGACCGTTATTAAAATTGGCTTTCAGACCTTGGCTTACAAATTCAGCTTGCGGAGATTGCACAATTACTTGTTTATTGGTTTCAATTTCACGAGTTTTAGGGTATCCAGTCAACTCTGTGGTTCGAAACTGCATTTTGCCCTGTTGCATCAACTTAACCGCCAACACATCTCCAGACAAAACCACGCGTTCATTATCATCATAACCATTTGCGACTTTGGCATAAAAAGTGGCATCTACAGCACCATTTTTATACATAGACGCATTTAGATTGGTGAGTTTTGAGGTTTGTTTTTGCATGTCCTGTTCAAGACGATCGACCTGAGCACGAACATGCAAATTACCATTATCATCAGTTTGGGTAAGATTAATTTTTTCAGCGGAATAGGTCATACTCCTTGCTGAATCAACCTCAAGTTTATTGCCCTTACCGCTGTAATAGTAGTAACCACCACTTATAGCTGCAATGGCTATAGCAGTTACGTATAAAACTTTTGTATCCATAAGTGTGGTACTTAACTCAAATGAAATGAATTATTTAACTATTAATGTGGGATAGACGTATATTTTTCAAGAAGCGTTTGGTAAGCCCCTTTGGCCATCAAAATCATATCGCAGATTTCACGTACTGCACCACGACCACCCATTGCCTGAGTTACCAGGTCGGCACGGCGACGGACTTCGACATGACCATTTGGCACAGTGACTTTCATACCGGCAATGGCAAATGCAGAAAGATCAGGCCAGTCATCACCCATATATAAACAATCTTCTGGAGCAACATTCAATTGTGCACATGCTTCACGCAATGCAGTACCTTTATCTTCACGGCCCTGAAAAACCAGGTCTACACCTAAATCAGACATGCGCTTTTCAACAATATTGCTTTTACGTCCAGTAATAATAATGACTTTGACACCCGCTTGCTGTACGAGTTTCATACCTAGGCCATCACGAATATCGAAAGATTTAATTTCATCCCCAGTATTGGTGAGTGTCACAAAACCATCACTTAAAATACCGTCGACATCAAGAACTAAAGCTTCAATATGACGCGCCTGTTCCAATAAAATATAAGATGCCATTTGTTAATTTACCCCAGCTTGAATCAAGTCATGCATGCTAATGACACCAATGACTTTATTTACATCATTTACAACAACAAATTGATTGATTTTCTTTTCGTTCATTCGCTCTAAAGCTTCAACAGCGCGAGCTTCTTGCGAAATGGTTAAAGGGTTTTTAATCATCACTTCCGACGCCGCCAAATTCACATCAAAACCTTGCTGCTTGTCAATTAGGCGACGTAAATCACCATCGGTAAAAATACCCAGTAGAACATCATTTTGATCTACAATTGTGGTTAAACCTAGGCGTTTGTTTGAAATTTCGTATAAAACCTGATTCATTGGTGTATCTGGAGATACTTTCGGTAATTCTGAACCGGTATGCATCAAGTGTTTGACATGCAGCAACAGACGTTTACCCAATGCACCCGCCGGATGTGACATGGCAAAATCATCTGCAGTAAAACCGCGTGCATCAAGCAAAGCGACAGCCAGTGCATCACCTAAGGCTAGAGTCGCGGTAGTACTTGAAGTAGGTGCTAAACCCAGCGGACAAGCTTCCTGAATATTACCCAAGGTTAAAGCCACGTCTGCATTTTGCGGCATCGGTCCTTTGTCATCACCACTAATGGTAATTAACGGAATTTCCAAACGCTTAATTAATGGCATTAGCATCATAATTTCATCACTCTTGCCCGAGTTTGAAATCGCAATCAAAACATCACCCGGTACCAGCATACCTAAATCGCCATGCCCTGCTTCACCTGGATGCATAAAGAATGAGGGTGTACCAGTAGATGCAAAGGTGGCCGCCATTTTACGGCCAATATGACCAGATTTTCCCATACCGGTAATGACTAATCGTCCTCGGCAATGCAAAATAATTTCGCATGCATGACTAAAACGATCATCAATTTGCGTCGCCAATATTTCTAGCGCTTGTTCTTCTATACGCAAAGTTTCTAATGCGACTTTTTGGAAATCTATTTGATTTGGCATATTTGGTGGGTTCAAAGTAGGTTTACCTTAACGCTGTAAAGCGTTGACTCTATTCAAGCAAAAATAATTTTCGCAATTTTATCATATCTATGCAAATCTCACGTTTCTAAATGTATAACTTTTCACACGTATATAAAAAAAGCGTATAAAACTTTATGAAAAAAAATGCTTAGGTTAAGATGAGCCATCTTATATTTAGCCTTTTGAAGACCTATGCAACCTTTTGTTCTATATAACTCAGAGCAACGTAAAAAAGTAGAATTTGTTCCGCGTGTGGAGGGACATATCGATATGTATGTTTGCGGTATGACCGTATATGACTATTGTCATATTGGACATGCTCGAGTCATGGTTGCATTTGACTACATTATTCGCTTCTTGCGCAGTCAAGGCTGGAAGGTAAAATATGTTCGTAATATTACTGACATTGACGACAAAATTATTAAACGTGCCAATGAAAATGGCGAAAGCATTACTGCATTAACAGATCGTTTTATTCAAGCCATGAATGAAGATGCTAAAAATTTGGGTTGCTTAGCCCCAGATGAAGCACCACGTGCGACTGACTATATTGATCAAATGCAAAACATGATTGGTAATTTAGTCAATAAAGGTACGGCTTATCCATCGAGTAATGGTGATGTGTATTTCCAGGTTGAAAAATTTGCTAAATACGGTCGTCTTTCTGGTCGCAAACTGGAAGATATGCAAGCTGGAGCCTCTGAGCGGGTCGATGTCGAAGTTGAAAAGAAACATCCGTTTGACTTCGTGCTGTGGAAACATGCTAAAGAAAATGAACCATCTTGGGCTTCACCTTGGGGCAATGGTCGCCCAGGCTGGCATATTGAATGTTCAGCCATGTCGACTTGCTGCCTAGGCAATCATTTTGATATTCATGGTGGCGGTTCCGATTTGACCTTCCCGCATCATGAAAATGAAATTGCACAATCTGAAGCATCAACGGGTGAGCAGTATGTAAACTACTGGATGCACGTCGGTTTTATTAACGTTGATGGTGAAAAGATGTCGAAGTCTTTGGGGAACTTCTTCACTATCCGTGATGTGATGGATAAATTTCATCCTGAAGTGATCCGCTACTTTATTGTGTCTTCACACTACCGTAGCCCGGTCAATTTCTCTGACTTTGCTCTCAAAGAAGCAAAAAATACTCTTTCACGTTTCTACCATTCATTCAAAGCTTATCAAGCAGTGTATGGCGACAAACAGGTTGAAAATTTAGAGGAAACTTTAGTTGAACGTTTTAATGCAGCAATGCGTGATGACTTCAATACCTCTGAAGCGATTGCAGTACTCTTTGAAATCAACAAAGAATTAAATCGTGCGGTAAAAGATGAAAACCAGGAACAGGCAACGCTTTACTATTCAACTTTACGCCACCTCACCAATATTCTTGGATTAGTTCAACATAATGTGGATGAGTTCTTAAAGTCGGATATTGGTCAAGAAGCTTTAGGTTTAACTGCAGAACAAATTGAAGATTTAATTCAACAACGTGTTGATGCCAAAAAAGCCAAAGAATTTGCCAAAGCCGATGAAATTCGCCAGTCTTTACTCGATCAAGGTATAGTTTTGGAAGATACACGTCAAGGTACAATCTGGCGTCGTGCTGATTAATTTACTATTTGGAAGCATAAAGAGTTGACAGTTTCGTTAAATTCTCTATAATTCACAACCATTGCGGGAATAGCTCAGTTGGTAGAGCATAACCTTGCCAAGGTTGGGGTCGGGAGTTCGAGTCTCCTTTCCCGCTCCAGAATACGAAAAAGCTCTGATCATTGATCAGGGCTTTTTTTTATATCGTTATTTTTATAGTTTTAATCTCAATCCTTTATCCCTGCTTTTACCTCAAGGCACGCATACGACCAAAACAGGCATTCTATTTTTGCACTCTCCTTCACCAGAATGCATTTACATTCAATAAAATATTAATGATCTTAAGTTAATGGCATCCCAGCCGAATCACCACAAATACTGCAAAATAAGCTGAACATAAATTTAGATCATTACTCATGACGGTCTTAAAATTGAATACAAAGCAAATTGCGTCGGTGAAATTCCAATAAACTGCGTCAACTGATTTAAATAAATATTAAATGGGGTAATGGTCAGTGCAATGGTTGTACCGAATACCGCCATTCACACCAAAAAAATCCACTAAGCCTAGAAAAACTTGTTCAAGTCCTTCAGTATTTCCCCCTGTTTCCTTACAGTCAATTACCTGAACAGTCAATCACCTAACCCAAGGAAAAAGTACAGATCACCTAGCTTTAGCCTTGAGTAATGTAACGAGTTAAAGCTGCTGCCGTTTCCTTCAATGCTTTAACTCTTTCGTTTTCAAAATCAATAGGAAGATGTAAGTCGCTTGCTAACGCTGCAATACAAAATTCAATCTCGCCATGGCTATTAAAAATAGGTACGCAGATCGCATTTACACCCACCAGCATATCGCCTGAAACTGTCGCAGCACCTTGTTCGATGATGCTTTGTTTCAATTCCAGAAACTCTTCCCAATTGGCAGGATAAACCTGTTGACCGAGCGCCTGTTTCTGTTGCCATTCACGTTCCATCAATGGTCGAACAATATCTTCTGCCATAAATGCAGCATAGGTACGACCCGTTGCTGAGTTCAGTAACGGCATAATTGAACCGACTCGGGTAATGACCGAAACCTGTTGATTCGGTTCAATCCATTGCACGATCAATGGTCCCTGAGAGGTCCATTTACTGATCTGTAAACCGCAATCAATCTTGCGGTGCAAATCGTAAATCATCGGTTGAGCCGCCTGAATCGTATCGGTTCTTTGAATACAACTTAAACCTAAACGCCACGCCTGTTCCCCGAGTGCATATCGTCCATCACCCAGTTGTCTGGCGTAATTCATTCGAACTAGACTCACGACATAACGATGAACTTTTGCAGGATGCATCGACAAATTTTCAGCAAGTTCTTTCAGCATCATGGGGGTTCGATGGGCAATCAGCGCATCAAGTACCGTCAACCCTACTTCTAAAGATTGAACCCCAGCTTGTGTTTTTTCTTCTGACATTGGTTTTCAAACTCTTAACTGCAATGACCAGCATTCTACTCGAAGCTAGTCAATTTCAAAGCATTACACAAGAAAAAATGGCTTTTCGACTGAGGCTACCCTTTTCCCTTGATGATCTAAAACTTAATCAAAGTTACGTTATTCATAATTAAATTATATATTGCGTAATTTTATAAAATAAGTATTATAAAAGGAATAGCAAAAATCAAGACAGCTTAGCAATACGTTATATAAGTTTTTTTAATTTCATTAATCATTTGTTTTTTAAATGAAAAATAAAATTAAAGCATTCAAAACCCAAGTCTGGGTTAGGTGGATAATTTTTAAAACTCGATGAGTAAAGCAATATCCGGACATTACTCCCTTTCAATACAAGGAACGTTTACATGACAGGTCAATTAAAATCATTTATTGAGGTCGCACAGGATTCGGATTTCCCCATCCAGAACTTACCTTTTGGTGTATTTAGTGAATCAGCTGAAGGCGAACGTCGTGTGGGTGTCGCATTAGGCGAGTGGGTGGTCGATCTTGCTGCTCTTGAGGCGAATGGCTTCTTGAAAATCAATCCAGACGAAACTTATTTCAATCAATCGACATTGAACAAGTTCATTGAATCCGGAAAAACCAATTGGTCTAAGGTTCGTGCAGAACTTCAAGATATTTTATCTGCAGAGAATGCAACATTACGTGATAATGAAGCATTACGTAAGCAAGCTTTCTTTAAACAAGCAGATGTAACGCTGCATTTACCAGTCCATGTTCCAGGCTATACCGATTTCTATTCATCGAAAGAACACGCCACCAACGTCGGTTGCATGTTCCGTGATCCTAAAAATGCACTCTTGGCCAACTGGTCAGAATTACCTGTAGGTTATAACGGTCGTGCCAGCTCTGTGATCGTGAGTGGTACAAATATAGTGCGTCCATCCGGTCAGATCAAACTTGCAAATAGTGATCGTCCAGTATTCTCGGCTTGTCGCAAACTCGATTTCGAACTTGAAACCGGTTTCATTGTGGGTAAGCCCAATAAACTCGGTGAACCCATCTCCATTGAAAATGCCTGGGATCATATTTTTGGCATGGTGTTGTTTAATGACTGGTCGGCACGCGATTTACAACAATGGGAATACGTACCTTTAGGGCCATTCAATGCAAAAACTTTTGCATCTTCAATTTCGCCATGGATTGTGACCTTGGAAGCTCTGGAGCCATTTAAAACAAGTTCACCTGTTCAGGAACCAAAGCCGCTGGCCTACTTACAGGAAGATCATTCAAATAACAGTTATGACATCAACTTGTCTGTAGAAATTCAGGCTGAAGGTGCGGAAAAAGCTGACGTGATCAGTCAAACCAACTTCAAATATATGTACTGGTCAATGTCACAACAATTAACCCATCACACTATTGCAGGTTGTAATGTCCAAGTCGGTGACTTGATGGGTTCTGGTACGATTTCTGGTCCTACACCTGACTCTTATGGTTCTTTACTGGAAATTACCTGGAATGCGACTAAGCCACTGACCCTTTCCAATGGCGAACAGCGCAGTTTTATACAAGATGGCGACACATTGACCATGAAAGGCTACTGTAAAAAAGATGGCTTACGCATCGGTTTCGGTGAAGTAACTGGCACGGTGCTGCCTGCGGTTGAATTTGACTTCGCTGCCGATACTGCCGAGGAGCAACTCAGTGAAACTGTATAGCTACTTTCGAAGTTCTGCGGCATACCGTGTACGGATTGCCTTGAACTTAAAAAGTCTGGAAACTGAAGTTATCCCTGTGCATTTGCTTAAAAATGGCGGTGAGCAGCACAGCGCTGAATACCGTCAGATTAATCCGAGTGAACTTGTACCTGCTTGGGTTGAGGATGCACATGAAGGTGGCTTCATCCTGACCCAATCTTTAAGCATTTTGGAATATCTAGAAGAACAGCATCCAGAAACAGCCTTATTGCCGCAGGACATTGAACAACGTGCCTTGATCCGCGCCTTTAGCCAAAGCATTGCCTGCGATATTCATCCACTCAACAACTTACGGGTTTTGCAATATTTATCCCACGTTTTAACAGTGTCGGATGAACAGAAATCTACTTGGTACAAGCATTGGGTTGAAACCGGTTTTGCCGGATTAGAAGTCCAGCTTAAAGATTCAAATGGCAAATTCTGCTTTGGCGAAACAGCCACTTTTGCAGATTGCTGCTTGGTGCCACAAGTGTATAACGCATTACGTTTCAATATTGATTTAGCAGCCTACCCTAAAATTGCTGCGATTTACCAGCACTGTAATACGCTCTCTGCATTCCAGAACGCTGCGCCTGAAGCGCAAGCTGATGCAGCTTAAATTTTAAATAAGGATATTTATATGGCGATTCAAATCGAAAAAATTCACCACGTGGCTTACCGCTGTAAAGATGCCAAAGAAACCGTGGAATGGTACAAAAAGAACCTCAATATGGACTTCATTTTAGCCTTTGCTGAAGACTATGTCCCTTCAACCAAAGCCTTTGACCCCTACATGCATTTATTTTTAGATGCCGGTAATGGCAACGTTTTGGCCTTCTTTGAATTGCCGACCCAACCGGAAATGGGCCGTGATGAAAACACGCCAAAATGGGTACAGCACATTGCATTAAAAGTAAAAGACCGTGCAGCACTGCTTGAGGCAAAAGAACATCTAGAAGCCAATGGCAACAATGTATTGGGCATCACCAATCACGGTATTTTCCATTCAATCTACTTCTTCGATCCAAATGGTCACCGTCTGGAGTTGGCGTATGACGATGAAAAAGCACCGGCAAAAATCGCCATGATCACGGAAGAAATGAAATATGACATGCTGGAACAGTGGAGCCGAAGTAAACGTGCACCCCATCATACCCATTTCTTGCATGCAGATGAACTGGACGAAGCCACTGCTCTTACAAAAGTGGATTCCTAATCATTGATCTAAAAAAAACTAGGCGATTGATCTAAAAAATCAGGGGAAGATTGAGTCATGAATAAAGTCGTTGCCAGTGCACAAGAAGCATTAGCCGGTATTGTCGCAGATCACCAAACTTTAGCCGTAGGCGGTTTTGGGTTATGCGGTATTCCTGAAGCATTGATTGATGCATTAAAACAAACCGGAGTGAAAGGTTTAACCTGTATTTCCAACAATGCTGGCGTGGATGATTTTGGTTTGGGCAAATTATTGCAAACCAAACAAATCAAAAAAATGATTTCATCCTATGTCGGTGAAAACAAGGAATTTGAACGTCAATATTTAAATGGTGAACTTGAAGTCGAACTCACTCCCCAAGGTACCCTGGCTGAAAAATTACGTTCTGGCGGTGCAGGTATTCCCGCATTCTTCACTCAAACTGGTGTTGGTACATCAATTGCTGAAGGTAAAGAAAGTCGTTTTTTTAATGGCAAAGAATACATCTTGGAAAACACCCTGACTGCTGACGTGGCTTTGGTGAAAGCCTATAAAGCAGACAAGGCCGGCAATTTGGTATTCCGTAAAACTGCACGCAACTTCAATCCTGAATGTGCTATTGCAGGTAAGTTCACTGTAGTTGAGGTTGAACAACTGGTTGAAATTGGAGAGATCGATCCTGATGATATCCATCTACCAGGTATTTACGTCAACCGTATCGTCGTCAATGCAACGCCTGAAAAGCGCATTGAACAAATGACTTTAAAAGTGGAGGCTTAAATCATGGCTTGGACACGCAATGAAATGGCACAGCGCGCTGCGCTTGAGCTTGAAGATGGCTTCTACGTAAATTTAGGGATTGGCTTGCCGACTCTGGTTGCCAACTATATTCCTGAAGGCATCAATGTCTGGTTACAGTCAGAAAATGGCTTATTGGGCATTGATGAATTTCCCACAGCGGAAACAGTCGATGCCGACCTGATTAATGCCGGTAAACAAACCGTAACGGCTCGCCCCGGCGCAGCATTTTTTTCGAGTTCAGAATCCTTTGCCATGATCCGGGGCGGTCATGTCAATATCGCGATTTTAGGCGCGATGGAAGTATCAGAAACGGGTGATTTGGCCAACTGGATGATTCCGGGTAAAAAAGTCAAAGGTATGGGCGGTGCCATGGATCTGGTTGCTGGGGTACAAAAAGTAGTGGTGCTGATGGAACAGAATGCCAAAGACGGCAGCCCGAAAATCGTCAATCAGTGTACCCTGCCTTTAACCGGAAAAGGTGTGGTCAACCGGGTGATTAGCGATTTAGGCGTGATGGATATTACGGCTGATGGCATCAAACTGATTGAACTGGCAACAGATGTCACGCTTGAACAGATTCAGGCAGCCACAGGTGTGGAACTGATCACCACTGAATTAAATGCAGCTTAATATTTAAAAATAGTCAGGTGAAAATTAGAGCAGCTTCGGCTGCTTTTATGTATTTGAATACTCAATAATTCATTAAAATACACGTCGTAGGAAAGTAATTAAAATTCCAATTGAGCTACGACCATAAAACTATACGCATGAACGTGATTAGGGAATAAACTTTGATCACTTCTTTTTTATAGACCTTGAAAGAGCAAAAAAATATGTCACAACAAGATTTTGAAAATGGCTTAAAAGTTCGTACCGAAGTCATGGGCGAATCTTTCGTAAAACGTGCGCAAGACAATACTGTGCCCTTTACTCAACCCTTGCAGGACTGGATAAATGAACATGCCTGGGGCTCAACCTGGCAACGTGAAGGCGTATTGCCACGTAAGTACCGCTCACTCATTACCATTGCATTTTTAACTGCACAAAAAAGCCCAACTGAGCTTAAGGGTCATGTCCGTGGTGCACTCAATAACGGGGCGACGGTAGAAGAAATTCAGGAAGTATTGCTTCACAGCTTGCCCTACTGTGGCGCGCCCGCAACCCAAGAAGCCTTTCGTGCCGCACTTGAAGTCATTAATGAATATCAAAAACCTGAATAATTTATTTTAATTTTTATGGCGATAGCTTGAGTATCTTAGGATTTAAAATGCTTAGGCTATTTTATTTTTTATTGAATGAAGTAAGATGACCGCTTAGATATTGGATTTTACTTATTCTGTAGTTGCCCTTGATTTAACTGCACAATATCTGCCTCTAAATATTCCAGTTCCTGCAGATGATGAGTCACATAAATCATCGGCAAATCCAGCTCATCTTTCATCCGTTTTAAAAACGGTAAAATCTGCTGTTTTAGTTTGCTATCCAATCCGGTTAAAGGCTCATCCAGTAACAATAAATTCGGTGAAGATAATAAGGCACGGCCAATCGCCACACGCTGTGCTTCCCCGCCTGAAAGTTGATGTGCTTTACGCTGAATCAGGGGTCGTAATTCCAGTAATTCCAGCACTTCTTCAAACTGAAATTTTCCTTCCAAGTTGGCTACTAATTTTTCTGCATAACGTAGATTCTGCTGTACATTCATGTGTGGGAACAGCAAGGCATTCTGGAAAACTAAAGCAATTTTACGTTGATGCATCGGTACATAAATTTTTTGCTCTGTGTCTACTAAAATACGCTGATTAAACTGGATGGAACCCTGCTGAGGTTGCAACAGCCCAACAATGTTTTTTAGAAATGTACTTTTACCACTTCCTGATGCCCCGACGATGCCTAATAACGTTTGCTGCACTTCTAGTTTGATCTTTAATAAAAAATCAGCCTGTTGATATTGAAAATCACATTTCAACATATCAGCCTCCCAATTTACGTTGATACTTTTGCAAAATAAAATAATTGGCAATCAGAGCTGAAAATGCCAAAACCAAGGACAAGGCAACCAGACGCATTGCCATGTTTTCACCATCCGGCTGTTGCAGAAATGAATAAATCGCAATAGGAATGGTGCGGGTTTCATCAGGAATATTTCCCACAAAAGTAATGGTGGCACCGAACTCACCCAGACTTCGGCTAAAACATAAAATACTGCCAATCACAATTCCGGGAATCGCCAAAGGCAGGCTAATACTGCAAAATACCCTGAACGGACTTGCTCCCAATGAACCGGCCACCTGTTCCAATTGCCGATTAATCAATTGAAAAGACAGGCGAATCGGCTGCACCATCAATGGAAAAGCTACAATCATCGAAGCCAGTACTGCCCCCTTCCAGTTAAATGCCAGTTCAATCCCCATTGCATTCAGATATTGTCCGATCCAGCCTTTATTGCCAAACAGAACCAAAAGCAAATAACCCAAAACCACAGGCGGCAAGACCATCGGCAATTGTAAACACGCTTCGACCAGAAACTTCAGCCGGAATTCATAACGCGCCAAATACCAGCCCATAGCTATAGCAAGAGGCAGACTCGTGACCGTTGCCCATAAGGCGACTTTTGCCGAAAGATATAAGGCACTCAGTTCTTCGGGACTGAACATGGGTTCGCTGTCTCCTGTTGCATCTGCCTAGGATTTCAGCTTAAAGCCATATTGCTGGAAAATGCTTTTAGCTGGGTAACTGCTTTTTATGAACTGTTCAAATTGTAGGGCTTCTTTATTTTTTGCACCCTGTTTGGTCAAAGCCAGTGGATAAACAATCGGGCTGTGGGAATTGCCCGGCAAAACTCCAATTATTTTGACTTTCTGGCTGATGAGTGCATCTGTTTTATAGACTATGCCTACCTCACATTCACCACGTTCCACAAAAGCCAAGGTTGAACGGACATCTTCTGTCCCGACAATGCGACCCTTCAGACTGTTTAACCAGTTCAGTTTTATCAGACTTTGTTTGGCATATTTACCCGCAGGAACAGATTGCATTTGCCCGGTACATAAATGTCCTTTAAATGCCTGGGCAAAATTAAAATTGGACTGTGGCTTAAATGCAATATTGAGATTTTTCGGACTGATCACCACCAGTTGATTAAACAGCAGAGGTTTGACCGAGTTTGAACTGATGATATTTTTTTGCACTAAATAATTCATCCAGTCCTGATCGGCCGAAAAAAACACATCACTGCTCGCACCTGCTTCCAGCTGTTTTGCCAAAGCGGATGAAGCACCAAATACAGATACAATTTTAGTTTCCGGATGTTTGGCCTGGTAAATCTTGGCGAGATCGGTCATGGCATTGCTGAGACTTGCGGCCGCATAGACTTTGACTACCCCGGCATGGGCTGAGGAAAATGTCGTAGCGAGGCACATTGATAAAAACAGGAATTTTTTCATCTGTATTTTCCGTCTCAGTTAATAAAGTCTCAGTTAATAAATAAGCCTTGGACAATATGTCCTTCAGATAACGCAACGCCCGCAGGAATTCTGACCAGACAATTGGCCTGCATTAAATTGCTCAGCATATGCGACTGTTGTCTAGACAAACTTTTAACCTGTAACATTCCCTGATCAAAGCTGGCCGACATTCTTAAAAAGCGTTCTCTTGCATCCATTTTCAGATCATGAGTCAGTACTGCACTGAACCAACTCGGCGGCTGTTTTTGTCCTTGCAAGGCCTTTAACAAAGTTGCCGTATAAATTTGCATACCCACATAAACTGCTGCGGGATTTCCCGGCAGTCCCAATAAATAGCAAATTGTTTGGTCATCTCGGATTAATTCTGCAAAGAACATCGGCTTGCCCGGCTTCTGTTTGACTTTCCAAAAAATTTGTTCAAAACCTAAACTCAAAGTCACGGGTCGAATAAAGTCATAATCCCCGACTGACACACCACCGGTAGTTAAAACCAGATCATAACTTTGCGATAGATGTTGCAGTAAGGTTTTTACCGCTGCTTCGGTATCTGCCACATGGAAAATTTCCACCTGCTGTCCTTGATTCTGAAACCAAGCGTGGATCAAGGGTGCGTTGGCATCGAAGATTTTACCTGTTGCAAAATCCTCTAGTGTTTTCGCTACCTCATCCCCCGTGATCACTACTGCAACTTTGGGATATTGAAACACTTCAACCGTTTGAATGCCCGCCATACTTAGAGAAGCCACTGCACCCACAGAGAGTTGTTGTTCTTTCTTCGCCAGTATTTGCCCGACTGAAATTTCTTCTCCTACATCGCGAATGTCGGCATTGGCATTTAAGTGTTCAGTTATGGCAATTCGGGTTGAATCAACAACATGAACAATTTCCTGACGGGCCACCGTGGTGGTTGCAAATGGAATTTTAGCGCCAGTAAAAATTCGAACCGCTTGGCCTGCCTTAAGCTGCAATTCAGACAGATGCCCGGCCTGAATCTCACCGATCAGTTCAAATTCGGTATGCGGTTCAATCGCAGATTCTGCACATATGGCATAACCGTCCACCGCACTTTGAGAAAATAAGGGCAGATTGATAGCGGAATAAATATCTTCTGCCAAATAGCAGTTTAAAGCCTGATTTAATTCAACAGTCTCAGGCATTAAGGATTTGGTCTGATTTAAAATGAGTTTCAAAGCCTGATCTACCGTAATCAATCCCTGTTCAGCACCGCATCCCGACATTATTCATATCCTCCTGCATGGGGAATGTTTTTTTGTACATCGAATAAATGTACCAAGGCAGGCAGTACTGCAATTAAGGATTCTTTGGCACCTTGACGGCTGCCCGGTAAGGTCATCACCAGACTGTTGTCGATGTAACCGGCTACGCCACGACTTAAGGCGGCATACGGAGTACGCTTTTGTCCAAAACTGCGCGAGGCTTCCATCAGTCCGGGAATTTCCCGTTTTAATAAAGGCTGAAGGGTTTCGACGGTCAAATCTTTTGGCCCCAGCCCGGTACCACCCACCGTTAAAATCAGTGGATAGTGATTTTTTTGCTGTGCGATCAGTTCGAGTAACTGTTCCGGACTGTCTGGAATCACTTGATATGAAATATTATTGAAATTGGCTTCCTGCAAAATTTCCAGCACATTCTGTCCCGCAGTATCCGGTTTCTTGCCCGCAGCCACGGTATCGGACAGCACGATGACCGAAGCCGGCAAGGCTTCTTTTAAGGCACGGGTAAAATGGGACTTGCCGCCTTTTTTCTTTTGCAACTTAACCTGATCTAGGCATAAATCTTCCGGTTCACAATGCGGTTTCAGCATGTCATACAGCGTTAACCCGGCCAGACTGACTGCGGTCAAGGCTTCCATTTCCACCCCGGTCGGCCCAATGGTTTCGACAACTGCGCTAATCTCGACATGGGCATCAAACAGTTCATATTCCACATCGGCACGGTAAATCGGCAATGGATGACACAGCGGAATCAGCTCATCGGTACGTTTCGCCGCTAAAATTCCCGCAATGCGTGCCGTCTTTAAAGCATCACCTTTTTCAGTATTACCGTTACGGAGCAACTCAATGCAATGTGGCGGTGCGTGCAGAATTCCTGTCGCCACTGCAGTCCGGTAACTCTCTGCCTTCATCCCGACATTTTTCATTACGTATTCCTATGTTTCTTTTTGGCTTTTCAAAGCCATTTCAACTGAGCTAAAACTTGAGCAAATCAAAAACTCATTTCTATCTAATGATGACAATATAGGTGTTCTTCGTATTCAGATTTTTTAATCGGATGATGATGGGCATGGGTGTTATCCACGTCATCTTTACGGATACAGCAGCCTTCCACATATTGACTGCTGCCATCCATATAGAATTCTTCTTTCCAAACCGGAACTTCATGCTTGACCCGCTCTACCGCTTCTTCACAGGCAGCAAAGGCTTCTCTGCGATGTGCCGCATAGGCAATGGCAATAATGGCTTTTTCACCAATATCCAAAGCGCCAACCCTATGAATCACCCGCACATAAGACACGCCATATTTAGCTTGGATCTCTTGCTCAATCTGGCGAATCATTTTTTCCGCCACGGGTGTATAAGATGTGTATTTCAGTGCTTTAACCGCTTTACCTTCATGATGATTGCGTACTGTGCCCACAAAAATACCAATACCACCACATTCAGGAAAAGTTTGAATCTCATCAAAGCTATCTAAGGTTAAGGCGGTATCCTGAATCCGTGAAAATCGTTTCAATACATTCATTTCAGCCTCCTGCAACGGGTGAAAGCAGAACCAGGCTACTGTCCGCACTTAGTTGTATTTGGCGTGAGATAATGTCCTCACCAATGGCACAGGCACAGCGTTCAATCATGGTAAAAGCTGCCGGATACTCCTGCCCAACTTGAGCCAAAACTTGCGCAACCGTGCTGTATGGGCTGCAGATCATCTCCAGGTTTGCAGGTAACTGGCGTTCTACCGCACCGAAGGCTTCAATTTTAATTGTGATCTGTGACATCTTAACCTCCAAGTATATGCATGCTGATTTTGCGGCTGCTTTTATTCATACTTTGATGTTTTAAACGCTGTTCAATCGCATGAAAGCCGTATTCTTTGTTCCAGATATATTGTGATAACGCAGCATGCAAGCTCAGTTCACTCAAAGGTTCGGAAGAATTTAGGGCTTTAATTTCAGTTTTTAGATTCAAAGCTTGAGGCGCAAACAGGCAGTTATAAAATTCACCTTGTGCGGTTAAACGTACCCGGTCGCAAGTTCCACAAAATGAGTTAGTGATGGTGGATATGATTCCGATCGGATGACCATCAATAAAATACTGTCGTGCCGGCTCTGAAGTTGAACATGCAGAGTCACTTCGCTGTTGAGTTACAGCAAATTCAGTACGCAGGCTATCTAAAATCTGTTGTTCACTGACCACATATTCGCTCGACCATTTACGGTCACCATCCAGTGGCATAAATTCAATAAAACGTAAGACAATTTTTTCTTCAACCGACCAGCGTGCCAAAGGCAGAATTTGATCTTCATTAATGCCCTTCATCAATACACTATTGATCTTGATCGGCAACCCTACCGCTTGTGCTGTCTGAATTCCTTCGAGTACAGGAGATAAATCTTTTTTTGTAAGCTGTTTAAATTGATGGGCATCCAGACTGTCCAGACTAATGTTTAAATCATCCAGTCCTGCCTGTTTTAACGCCTGTGCATATTGTTTTAAATAATGGGCATTGGTGGTCATCGAAATGCGTTTCAGCCCCAGTTTTTTTAGCTGCTGAAGCTGAGCAACAAAATGCACCACCCCTTGACGCATTAGTGGTTCGCCGCCTGTAATGCGAATAGATTCAATACCACGACGCACCATAAAATCACAAAAATGGTAAAGCTGTTCAAAACTGAGCAAGTCGTGCTTTTTCATCCATTCTGGATGTTCCGGCATGCAATAGACACACTTAAAATTACAGCGATCGGTTACTGAAATCCGCAGTTTGCGCTTGCCACGACCAAATTGGTCGACAAATTTCGCTTCGGTTTTAAGCTCTGTCATCATATTCATGTTGAACATCCATCTTCAGGCATTTGGCTACAACTGCACACCTATCGTGCACTAGTGTTAAATCGCCCAATCTTGTGATGATTAGATTTGCAATAAGTGTTCCAACTTTGTGCCAAAGGCGAACTATTGAGTTTTAATGCAGAAATTTAAGTTGTTGATGCTGTTGCAGCTCATCCAATGAGTTAATACTGTGAAAAAATAGTGCGTGATTTTTAAAATGTGCCACTTGGGCGTGCAAATCTAAAAAACACTGCCTCAAACTGCGCTGTTTTTGTTCAAGATGGGTTGTAAGGATATTCAGACTATTACGTTTAACCAGACAAAATGGATAAAGTGCCTTGCCGTTGATTTCGACATAAGCCACTTCTGCCAAGCTATTTTTGGCTAAAGCCTGATGTAGTTTGAGTAGCACTTTTGAAGGGATATAAGTCACATCACAAGGTACAAACAGCACATAGTCTGCCTGTACATGTGACCAGGCACTTTTTATTCCCATGAGTGGTCCTAGAAAGCCAGCCTCCTCATCCTGATAACAATCAATACTCGGAATCATTTTTTGATAGATCGAATCATCTCGATGACTATTGATCCATACGTGTGCAACATCGGATTTAAGCTGTTGATGAATCTTGATCAGTTGAATTTGATCATCAAATTTCTGCAACAGTTTATTGATACCATTCATGCGCCGCGCTTGTCCACCGGCTAAAATCACCAAATCAGTCTCAGGATAAACTGCTTTTTTTATGACTTGCTTCATTCAACTGCCTCCGTTTGCCAGGCTTTGATCAAGCCACGAATTTCAGGCAGACATGAACCGCAATTGCCGCCTGCTTTTAAACATGCAGTGATCTGTTTTTCATCGGTGATATTTTGAGTTTTAATGGTATCGATAATGCGGTTTTTACCGACTTTAAAACAGCTACAGACCAGTGGCCCTTCATTGTTGGCCATCGACATCGGTTGACCGGCAAGCAATGCTTTACGGTGCATGGCACTTAAACGTTCACGTTTAAACAGACTTGCGACCCAGTCGCGATCTGGCAACAAAGCTTTAGGGGCAATATACAAACTGGCAATTAAATGACCATCTTTCAATACAATACTGTGACTGATATGCGCAGTCTGATCTTCAATATTCAGCCATTCAAAACTTTCATCCTGAAACGGTAACAGCTCTTTCAAATGCTCAGTGGTCTGGGTAAATTTTTTACGGTCTGCCAGTTCATAGCGTACAGCTTTGGCCGTGGTAATTTTCGTCCACCACACCGTATTTTGAATCGAAGCTTGTACTATTTGTTCAAAGCCCTGACGCACGTAAAATACGCCTTGCCATTGGCTATAAAATGGATGGATGATCACCGGTGTATGTTTAAACTCAGGCTCTCCTGAAATGGCATCCACAACAGGATTGACCACCTTGCCAATGCGGGCATCGGAAGCTACCTGATCGTTCCAGTGAATGGGCGCAAAGACTTGTCCACGACGAATATCATCACTGACCGTGGCGCGTAAAACACAGTTGCCCCATTTCGATTTGACTTCTACCAATTCGCCATCTTTGATCCCATATTTCAGGGCATCATGGGGATGGATTTCACAAAACGGCTCTGCGCGATGGGTACTTAAATTGGCAGATAAACCGGTACGGCTCATGGTATGCCACTGGTCACGAATCCGGCCTGTATTCAGCACCAAAGGAAATTCACTACACACCTGATTCACCGGGTCTATCGCGGTAATGGCGATAAATTTGGCTTTGCCATCGACATGGCTAAAATGCCCTTTGGCATAGATGCGTGCCACAGCACCATCGGCTTGCTGCCTAGACCAAAGCGGCCATTGCAACGGTTGCAGTTCATCATATTCATTAAAGGTTAAATCAGTTAAGCCTTTTAAATTGAAATAACGGAAGTTTGGCGTTTTCCCACGGTGTTCCAAACCTGAATTCTGCTCAGCGGAGAGTCGTGCATGTTCCAGAAAAATGTCATAGCTGTTGTTAAACTCAAAACCGCTAAAGCCCATTTTTTTAGCGACCTGACTCATCGCCCACCAGTCGGCTTTAGCCTGTTCTGGCTCTTCTAAAAATGCACGCTGTCTGGAAATACGGCGTTCAGAATTGGTGACTGTGCCATCTTTTTCTCCCCAGCCTAAAGCGGGTAAAAGTACATCGGCATATTGTGTGGTGTCGGTGTCTTGGCAAATGTCGGACACCACCACAAACTCACACTTGTCTAAAGCACGTTTCACCTGATCTGCATCCGGCAAACTTACGACTGGATTGGTGGCCATAATCCAGATGGCTTTAATTTTGCCACTTTCTACCGCATGGAATAGATCAACGGCCTTAAAGCCAGCCTGCTTGGCAATATAAGGACTTTGCCAGAAATTTTGCACCAGTTGCTGATGACTTTCATTTTCCAGTTCCAGATGTGCTGCCAGCATGTTGGCCAGCCCACCCACTTCACGTCCGCCCATGGCATTTGGCTGCCCAGTCATGGAAAATGGTGCAGCACCGAGTTTGCCAATTTTTCCCGTGAACAGATGACAGTTGGTTATGCTATTGGCTTTGTTCACGCCTTGTGAAGACTGGTTCACCCCCATCGAAAACAGGGTCATCACTTTTTCAGTTTGGGCAAATTTCTCATAAAAAACTTGTAGTTTTTCCAGTGAAATACCGCTACGCACTGCGACATCTTCAATAGATGATTCAGTTTGACTGTGTGTTAAAGCTTGCTCTAAACCTTGAGTATGTGCAGCAATAAAATCTTGGTCTGCATGACCATTTTTCGATAGATATTGTAATAAGCCATTAAATAAAGCGACGTCTTGCCCCGGTAAAATCGGCAAATGTAAATCTGCTGCTTCACAGGTACTGGTAAAGCGTGGGTCAATCACCACTACAAACAGATCACTCTGTTCTTTGGCTTTCATGATGCGTTGATATAGCACCGGATGACACCATGCAGTATTTGAACCCACCAGCACCACCATGTCAGTATGTTCAAAATCTTCATAGCTTGCCGGAACAATATCTTCACCGAAAGCACGTTTATGTGCCGCAACCGCAGATGACATACAAAGTCGTGAATTGGTGTCGATATTGGCTGTACCAAGGTAACCTTTGACGAACTTGTTTACCACATAATAGTCTTCAGTCAACAATTGCCCAGAGACATAAAAGGCAATACTGTCTCGACCATATCGATCAATACATTGCTGAAATTTTTCGGCAATTAAATCTGCTGCGGTATTCCAGTCGGTCTTTTCACGCTGATTCTTTCTGCCGAGCATGGGATGAAGAACACGTGTTCCCAGGCCAATGGTATCAGCCAGATTACTGCCTTTAATGCACAGTTTTCCATAGTTGGAAGGATGGTTGACATCCCCGGTAACCGCAACTTTTTGACCTAATGCCGTGTCCTGCACAGTCGCAGTTACGCCACATCCCACGCCACAATATGGACAAGTGGTATTGGCGATTTTGGTATTTATTTCTGTGGAGCTATGCAGTTCCATAACGGGAATACTATTCATTGATGCTCCTTTCTATCGAATAAATTCACTTGAATAATTTCTTCTATTTTCCAAGCTATCTAAATCTTTAGAGTTCACGTAAGCATGTATTCTGTCGAGGTGGCATGGAGGCCACCATTTCCCATCATTACAGGACGTAATGTATTGGAAACAAAAGATTTTTGTTACTTTTGATCTTTCAAAAGTAAGGTCATGCCTGCGCAATTACTCTTTACTTATTCATGCAAAGGGTGGCTGTGCAAATATTTTAAATTGCACAAACACCACTCATGTGATTAACCTGCTTTCTTTAATGCAAAATTTTTACCAAAGAGCAATTTATTACGAATATTACTGATTGGCGTTTGGTCAGAAATCAGTTCTGCATACCAGGCCCCATCTTCAGTATCACCGAACAATACTGCACCAATGACTTTATCTTTTTGAATAATAATACGTTTATAGATCTGACGTTTTTCATCATTCAAGATAATGTCTTCATAATTATCCTGCGGTTCAAAATTACCTGCTGAAAATACATCACAGCCACTGACCTTGAGCTGCGTCGGAACCGTCGGTGCTTTAAAAGTTAAGCTGCCGTGTTCGGCCAGATGTGAGGCACAAATAAAGGCTTGGCCCCAAAGTGGTTCAACCAGACCGAAGGTTTGATTACGGTGCTCAATACATTCACCCACCGCATAAATACTCGGGTCAAAAGTTTGCATGGTGTCATTCACCATCACACCCCGGTTACAGCGTAAGCCTGCACTTTGTGCCAATGCCATATTCGGACGAATCCCAACAGCAAAAACCACTAGATCAGCGTCTAAAACAGTACCATCTTTAAGTTTAATGTGTGTCACATGACCGTCTTCGCCAATCAGTTGTTCTGTATTGGCTTGAGTCATGATGTTGATGCCCTTCGCTTCAATACTTTGTCTTAACAAGCTGCTTGCACGGCTATCTAATTGACGTTCCATGATGCGATCCATCAAATGTAAAACCGTCACATTCATGCTACGTTGTTTCAGGCCATAAGCAGCCTCTAAACCAAGCAAGCCACCACCAATCACCACGGCATTTTTCTTGGTTTTGCAGTAATCCAGCATGGTGTTGACATCATAGATATCGCGGAAACTGACCACGCCTTTTAATTCCGAACCCGGAATCGGCGGAACAAACGGCTTGGAACCTGTTGCCAGAATCAAACGGTCATAATCCACCACCACGCCTTTTTCGGTATAGACCTGCTTACGAGGACGATCGATTTTCACCGCAGCATCACCGGCAATAAAGCGAATGCCCTTCTCTGCATACCAGGCATGCGGATGCAGCATAATGTCATCAATGGTTTTATCGCCCGACAACACAGGTGAAAGCATGATGCGGTTATAGTTGCCCCATGGTTCTTCACCGATTACGGTCACTTCATAACGTTCAGGTGCCATATCCAGCAAATCTTCCAGACAGCGCATACCCGCCAGACCATTGCCCACCAGCACCAGTTTCATCTTTTCTTGGGAAGTGCCGTTATTGGTAATATAGGTTTTTTGCGGTGTAGGACTGACCCAGACTTTTCCATTTTCAATCTTGCTTGGGAAAACCAGTAGCTTTTTATCTTTATCTTCCAGACAACGCCCGGTTGCCAGACTGAAATGTTGCTTATAGATGGGAGATGCCACGACACGCTCACCTTGCAAATCGCCAATGATGCCGCGCGACATTACAAAAGCCTGACTAAACGGATCTTGATTACTCAAGGCATAGACCCGTTTTTCATTACCGACACGGAAAATGGCAATTTGCTGATTTTCAATTAATGCACCCACACCGGTATTCGGGGTAATGTCATCCAGACTACAAATCTCAACCCAATCCAAGTCATTCATTTCTTTTAAAATCGTCATCATCTTTATCCTTTCTTTGAACTTCTTTCATCAATATTCATACCCTCTTTGTGTTTCTCTCAGAGGGAGAAATCACAAGGTTTGATGAAAGAAGCTCTTAATGCTCTAAATTTCTTATGCTTCAACCACTGGAATACGCGTCACATCACGTTCAGCCGCAGTTTTTGGGCAGATTTGTCCACGTTCAGTAGCAAACTGAATATGTGGATCATTCTGTTTTTCAGCCTTGGCATTAATAAAGGTGATAAAGCGTTTACGTACTTCTGGATCTTCAACCGCAGTGCGCCATTCATCTTGATAAGTGCCGACCACATGATCCATACGGCGTTCTAACTCGGCAGCCAGTCCTAAAGAATCTTCAACCACTACAGCTTTAAGATAATCCAGCCCCCCTTCCAGATTGTCACGCCATACCGAAGTACGTTGCAGACGATCTGCGGTTTGAATATAGAACATATAGAACCGGTCGATATAACGAATTAAAGTTTCAGTATCCAGATCAGAAGCAAGTAGCTCCGCGTGGCGAGGTTTCATCCCACCATTACCGCATACATACAGGTTCCAGCCTTTTTCAGTAGCAATCACCCCGACATCTTTACTTTGTGCTTCGGCACATTCACGGGTACAGCCAGAGACCGCCATTTTGAGTTTATGTGGAGAACGCAAGCCCTTGTAGCGATTTTCCAGGAAGATGGCCAAGCCCATAGAATCATCGACACCATAACGGCACCAAGTGCTACCGACACAAGATTTCACAGTACGCAATGATTTGCCGTAAGCATGACCCGACTCAAATCCTGCATTGATGAGTTTTTCCCAGATTTCAGGCAGTTGATGCACTTGCGCACCAAACAGGTCAATCCGTTGTCCACCAGTGATTTTGGTATATAGACCATAGTCTTTCGCAACCTGCCCGATCGTGATTAAACCTTCCGGGGTAATTTCACCGCCTGCGATCCGGGGTACAATTGAATAGGAGCCATCTTTTTGAACATTACCGAGGTAGTAATCATTACTGTCTTGTAAACCTGCATGGCTTGGTTTGAGTACAAAATCATTCCAGCAAGATGCCAAAATATTCGCCGCAGTCGGTTTACAGATATCACAGCCTAGACCGTGACCATGTTGCCCGATCAGATCATCAAAAGTTTTGATTTCATTGACCCGCACCAGGTGATACAGCTCTTGACGTGAATAAGCAAAGTGTTCACACAGGTGATTGTTAACAGTCACACCTTGGCGTTGTAATTCAGACTTCAAGACTTGAGTGACTAAAGGTGCACATCCGCCACAAGCCGTTGCGGCTTTGGTACATTTTTTCAAGGCACCCAGTGAGGTTGAACCATCGGCGATGGCACTGCAAATATCGGCTTTAGACACGTTGTTACATGAACAGATAGTTGCGCTGTCTGGTAGTAAATCAACACCGCTACCACCTGTTTTTGCTGATGATTGTGTATAACCCGGCATGATCAGGCTTTCCGGATTTTCTGGTATAGCCAGGCCATTCAGCATCATTTGTAGCAGATCGTTATATTCTTTGGCACAGCCCACCAGAACAGCACCGAGTAGCTTGGTTTTTTCCGCATTCACCACGATTTTTTTATAAATCATGGCATCTTCATCGGCATAGAAATAACTTAAGGCATTCGGCGTCATGGCATGCGCATCACCCACCGATGCTACATCTACACCCATCAGTTTCAGCTTGGTACTCATATCCGCGCCGGCAAATGAATTGCAGACTTGATCCATAACATGTTTCGCAGCAATACGTGCCATGTCATAACCTGGAGCCACCAGACCATAAATTTTATTTTGCCAAAGTGCACATTCACCAATGGCATAAATGTCAGCATTAGAGGTTTGGCAATAATCATTAATCACGATCCCACCACGCTCACCAAGCGCCAATCCACTTTGACGTGCAAGCTCGTCACGTGGTCGAATCCCCGCAGAGAACAAAACGATATCGGTTGCAAGTTCAGAACCATCGCCAAACTTCATCACGTGTGTGGTGTTACTGCCTGCTTCGATGCATTGTGTAGCTTTTTGGGTATGAACTTTCACCCCTAGATTTTCGATTTTTGCCCGTAAAACCTTACCGCCCAAATCATCAATTTGCACCGCCATTAAGCGAGGTGCAAACTCGACCACGTGGGTTTCAAGGTTTAAATCACGTAAGGCTTTGGCCGCTTCCAAACCGAGTAAACCGCCACCAATCACCACACCGGTTTTGGCATTTAAACTCGCGGCACGAATGGCATCCAGATCTTCAATAGTACGGTAGACAAAGCAGTTTTCACGTTCATTGCCTGGAATAGGGGGAACAAAGGCATATGAACCGGTTGCCAGTACCAACTTGTCATAACTAATTACATCACCATGATTGGTGGTAACCGTTTTATTTAAAGTGTCGATTGCATTGGCTTTAGTGCTGAGGCGTAAATCAATGCCATACGCATCGGCAAAATCGCTACGGCAAAGGGTTAAGTCTTTGGCAGATTTTCCAGTGAAATATTCGGTTAAATGCACGCGGTCATAGGCTAAACGTGGTTCTTCTGCCAGAATCGTGATTTCAACTTCGTCACCTGCATGTTCAAGAACCGATTCAATGAACTTGTGACCTACCATACCGTGACCAATCATGACTAATTTCATATCAATTCTCCTTAATCCCTTTCCTTAACCTTGCGCCATGTTGTTACGTTCAAGCACTGCATCTTCAAACAGTTTTTGTTCTTTCTGTTTATGCTCAACCGAGAAGCGAATCATCAGTACAAAGCTTGCTGCAATCACGACCAGTCCACCGAGTGCCATCAAACAAGTTTGAATATCCAGCATGCCTTTGAGCAAGAAACCTGCTGCGACTGCACCAACGTTACCGCCTGCGCCAATGATGCCTGCTACACCACCCAAGGCATCACGGTCAATGAATGGCACTAGGGCATAGGTTGCACCGCAAGCCATGTGAGTAAACAGTGCAAATACGGTCATGACCAGAATTGCGAGAACTGCGGTATTCATTTGTGAGAACAAGATCAGGAACAAACCTTCCATCAGGATCATGCCGAACAGCACTTTGGTACGACCATCCAGGCCTTTTTTCATTGCGACTTTGTCTGAAACAATTCCACCCAAAGCACGGGCAAACAGCGCCAGTAAACCGAAGATCCCTGCTGCCAAACCTGCTTCTTTTAGACCAAAGCTAAAGCGTTCAACGTAGTACATCGCCACGATGTTATGAATAAAGATTTCAATACCGAAACACGCTGCATAAGCACCAAATAAAATCCAGACCCGGTAGTTGCGTGCAGCGTGCATCAGAATCGCCATACCGCCTTTTTTATCGCTACCGACTTGGATGCCTTGCGCACGAAGTTCTTTAAAGTTGCCTTGTGGACAGTCTTGGGTGAATTTCCAGTACATTGCACCGACAATCAGCATCAGAATACCCGGCACCAATAAAGCAATTCTCCAACCCATCGCCTGTTCCACCCCGAACATCACCAAAGCAGCAAGCATTAACGGCATTAAGGCTTGTGTCGCACCGCCGCCGGCATTCCCCCAACCTGCTGATGCAGCATTGGCAGTACCGACCACATTCGGAGCGAACATGATACTGGTGTGATATTGCGTGATAACAAAGCTGGCACCAATCGCACCAATCAATAAGCGGAAGAAAAGGAAAGATTCATAGCTGTTGGCAGAGGCCACACCAAAGACAGGAATACTGCCGATAATCAGTAGTGCAGTATAAGTTTTGCGTGGTCCATACTTGTCACATAAAGGCCCGACAATCAGGCGAACCAAAATGGTAATTGCAACGGCGGCAATATTGATATTGGCGATCTGGTCTTTAGTAAGATAAAATTCACCTGCGATCACAGGCATCAGTGGTGCACAGGCAAACCAGGCAAAGAAGCAGACAAAAAAAGCGAGCCAACTCATGTGGAAGGCTCTCATCGCTGCGCTGTTAAAATTAAAAAGACTTATTTTTGTGGCTTTTTTTTCATATAAATTTGAAGACATAACCTTCTCCTTCCTGAACTGAACGTATTGGTTTATCTGCTATGCGGATCGCTGCACACCAGATTCGATCAGAGCGGACATCGTTGGCCGTCTACAAATTCTTTAGAGTCGTCTTTGACTCAATATAAATTAAGCAATGTCCATGCCAACATAAAAAAAACATCATTAACTCAATATTTTTTATAACTTTTTATAATGGATTAATCATTTTTGATATTCATCCTTACAGCACGTTCATCTGATTAACAACGCTAGAGCTAAGGAAATGAATTGTGATTGTGCTTCCTTGTAGCGCATTTTTGCATTAATACGGTGCACAATCCGATAACAGTTAAGTTTTATATCTGATTTTTATCGAATTAATACAGTTTTAACTGTTTTGGCATTTTAATTGCTTTACATTTGCTATGACTTTTCTTTCAGGCCTTGCCTGATGATATTTTAGCCACTATGCCAAAACTGAAAATCGCACTGATTGATGACCATCAGGAACGTGCCAATTATATTAAAGCTTCCCTGATCGAACACAATTTCGAGGTGGTCGCCTGCCTGACCATTGACCATTTAAGCATGTTCCGTCTGGAACAACTGCATGCTGACGTGATATTGCTGGATATGGATCACCCACATCGGGACATTATTGAAAGCTGTGTCAGCCAGTTCGATTTGCCAACGGTGTTATTTACCAAAAATAGCCATAAAGACACCATTAAAAGTGCCATTGATGCCGGGGTAACCGCTTATATCGTCGACGGTATTGACCCATCTAAACTGGAAAGTATTTTAGAAATTTCAATTGAACAGTTTAAAAAGCATAAAAAATTACTCGGTGATCTGGAAGAAACCAAAAATAAACTGGCTGACCGTAAAGATGTCGAAAAAGCCAAAGTACTGATGATGCAATTGCATTCACTCAGTGAAGATCAGGCTTTTCAATTACTGCGTAAAAATGCCATGAGTCATCGCATGACCATTGGAGAAATGGCACGGCGTTTATTGGATGCCCAACAACTATTACAAAACCAACTCAGGGATTAAGCCATGACAGATTTAGAAAAAACTCAAATTCAGATCGGCTATATTCCCTTGCTTGACTGTGTGGCCATTCTTTGGGCCAAACAGCGCGGCTTCTTCGATGAGCTTGGTCTGGATATTACTTTAGTCAAGGAAGCTTCATGGGCAAGTTTAAGAGACCGATTGGCTTTTGGTTTTTTAGATGCAGCCCATTGCCTGTCTGCCATGCTTCCTGCTGCCGCTCTGGGTGAAGACCAGCTTGGTATTCCCCTGCAAACGGCTTTGGTGTTAAGTCATAACCGTGCCTTTATCAGTTTGAATCAAAAATTATGTTTTGACCTGCAGATTTCCCCTCCAGATAATGCCCAACAATCGGCACAAAAATTAGTTACTGCGATTCAACAGCAAAAAAACATTCAACTGGCGCATGTATTTAAACAGTCGATTCATCATTATTGTTTAAGAGAATGGCTGGCACTTGCAGACCGTGATGTTGCACAGAACATCAAACTCGCGATACTTCCACCGCCTTATATGGTCGAAGCTTTAAGCAATCATGTGATTGACGGTTTTTGTGTCGGTGAGCCATGGAATACTCAAGGTGAATTGCTGGGAATCAGCCAGATTGTGGCATCCAGTCAGGATATTATTCCTCAAGTGGCGGATAAGGTTTTAGCGATCACTGCTGACTGGGCAGAACAGCATCCCAACACCCATCTTGCCTTAACCCAAGCCATTCAAAAAGCGCAACAGGAACTGAAAGATCTCGAGGATTATACGCAAGTCTGGCAAATGCTGATGGACTTAAATATTGTGCAGTTTCAATGTTCAGACAACATTCATGTGCAAAAATTCCACTCCATTCAAAATATTATCCGTAATTTTATCAATGAATCATCTCAACCTAAAGCAGAAGACTTTAAATGGCTGATTCAGCAAATGGTTAAATGGGATCAAATCAGTATCAGCGAAGCACTTATTGAAAAAATCAGCCAAAACTGCATTTTATCGTTTTAATAATTAATTGATGTTATGCGTCCATACAAAATATGAGAAAGAATTGAACGTCCAACGCTGTTTGATACGCAATAAAGATTTTTTTGTCCTGCTGACTCAAAATATATAAGGATCTTTATCCTCTTAAAATAGTATGACAGCGCCTATACCATGCACTTAAATGCCTGCTTCATTTATAAGGCCCGATTGTATTTATTAAAAAAATGAGCACTTAATTTACAAATGGATATTAATCTTGAACGCAAGATTCAGTGAGTCATGTTAAAGATAAAAGGGGGATTTTATTTATCGCACTAGCTTCAGTGATTAAAATTCAATCATTCTCCTGAGCCAAGAATTAAAATCATAATCTTAGGATCTAAATCATTAATTTGCTGATATTTATTCAGTCAATCGATTTCTATCTTTTATTTTTTGTTCTGCTGATTTCCACAATTTTTCTCCACATTTTTACGTTATCTTACCTAAAATTACATTCGGAACATCAAATAATGAAACGCATACAACCGCGTTGGCAATTAAGCACCTTAAGCTGTGCATTGTTTACTGTTATTTCCCCAACTTGGGCTGCTGATACCATTACAAATACAACAGACAGCGCTACTAACCAAACTGCTCCAGTACAAACTTTGGCAACTTTAAAGTTTGAAGCAACCCCGAAAATGACAAAAGATCCTGATATCAGTGCAGTTGCGAAAACTATTGTTACTCGCGAAGAAATGCTGCAATTTGGCGATCAGTCGGTAAATGATGCCTTACGTCGTGCAGCTGGTTTTCAAATGCCGACACCCGGCCAAGGTCCACGTGGGGGTGGCGGTGCCTCAGGTATGCGTTTCCGTGGTGGTGGCGCCCCGGTATTCTTAATCAATGGTGAACCTGTACAAGGCGGTCCACGTGGTGGAATGTCTGTCGTCGACAGCATTACTCCCGACATGATTGAGCGTATTGAAATCACCAAACAGCCAAGTGTCGCCCAAGCTTCCGTCTCTTCCTCTGCCGTGATTAATATTATTTTAAAGGAACCGATAAATAATGCAGGCTTAGGCGGCAATGTCCGTGTCGGATATGGCTTGGCAAAATCAGATCAAAAAGAAGAACAACGTAAAAATATTAGCGTTCAACTCGATGGACGTGATAGTCCATGGTTATATAGTCTTTCTGCCAATCAAATGTGGAATGACACCACATCGATTACACAGACCCAAACCAGTACCGAAACACGTGAGCAAAAACGTACGACTGAACGCAAGTCACAAATGCTGGCGCCACGGGTTGAATACGAGTTGGATGATCAGCAAAAATTGGTTGCAGAATTGTTCTATCGGAATAACGAAAGTGATGGTGTTCGTGACGACCAGTTTCAGCATGACAAAAATGACAGCATCCGCTTAAACACCCGTTATGAACGTAAAGACAAGGGCAATTCTGACAAGATTCGCCTGTCTGTCGAACAACAGAATGAAACAGAATCGACGGAGTCATCACTCTTCAACACTTATACCGATGAAACGGTCAATGAATATGGTATTGCCTATGATGGTGTTCGAAAGTTCAATGAAACTCGTCAACTTAAATTTGGCGCAGCTGCACATAGCAATGAACTGGAAAGCAATGTCAGCCAGAGTTTAGACGAACAGCAATACGCATTATATGCGGAAGGTAGCTGGAAATTTACTGATCGCCAAACGGTGACTTTGGGTGCACGTCAGGAATGGATTAACCGTTCGGGCTTAGTTGAATATAGCGACCACCACTTCAGTCCTGTTCTGGCACATCGTTTTGACTTTGACGATACCTGGTCATTACAAACCAATATCAGCCAGGCTTTCCGTAGTCCTAAGGCAGACCGTTTATTACCCACAGTTTCCATTTCTACCGATAGCGATGCCGGCAGTTTGAATAATCCAGATCGCGGTGGTAATCCAGATTTGCGTCCTGAAAAAATCACTGCATTTGAATCGACACTGGGTTACAACACCCCGGCAGGTGGGATCAATATTACGGCCTACCAACGTGAAATTGATGACTACATTGAAAAAGTAATTCGCCAGGAAGGTACGCGCTTTGTAGAACGCCCACAAAACCAGAACAATGCCACCACTTATGGTGTTGAAATTACTGGACGCTATGCATTGAAACAAACTGCAAATGGTCATTCATTTATGTTGAATGGGCAACTGTCTACGGTACGTGCCAAAGTGGAAGATGAAAACCATCAGGAACGTCTGGTGAGTGATGTTGCTCCCTATACTGCAAGTACCGGTCTATCTTATAACTATCAGCCTTGGCGCATTTCAACCAGTGTCAACCTGAACTATATTCCAGAATTTACCCGTGCTCTGGATAACCAACCTTATGAGCGTACCAGCAATGAACGTGTCAACATGGATATCAGCATTACCAAACGCTTTACCGATGGCTGGGCAACCACACTCAATGCACGCAATATTCTCAGCACAGATTATAAAGAACGCCTCACCAGTCAGGCCAATGGCAGCCTTTATGAATCACGTGTGAATCAAGCAATTCCCAGTGTATTAATGAGTCTGGAAAAGAAATTCTAAAAATAAAAACCGGTGCTCATGCACCGGTTTTCCTCATCAACATCCGTGCAGTCAATCATTTGTATTTAAAAAGATTCTGCTTGCTACTAAAAAATTTGACTTCATTTTTTAAATTGCAAATCTTTGAGTAAACTGGCAATACGTAAGGTATGCTGCCTATTGCCTCTTTTTTCCATGATTTTATTTTCGACCCGCCATAAATATTCAAAAATCTCTGATTCATCTGCCTTGTCACAAATCATCATAAAGAGTTTAGGTAAATAATCTTCATATTCGTCACGCATCGAAGGAATACTACGAATTCCTAAAGGATCCCATTCTTTAAGTAGAATTTTATGGATTGCATGTAATAATAATGTGGCATCATTCGTATGTTCGACTTTCATTAAACCTCCCCCATCCTTAGGAATTTAATATAAAAATCATATAAATTGACTATAATTTACTCTCAACAATATTATCAAGTATTTTTAACTATATCTTCCAACTTGCTTTTATAAAGTTTTAAATTCCTTTACCCCATGAAAAACACTAACTTTTGAATTTTCAATTTGCAAAAACATTGATTATTCAATAGATAACATAAATAATTTATTTACCAAATAGAAAATTATATTTTTATTAAAACAATACCTTTAGCTCTATGCATTAATCAGAAAATCACCACCTTAAAACGAACTTACATTTTTGGTTATCAAATTCCGTCTAAACCCTCCCGGTTTATCTTGTACATTTATATAAAAAATATGCTTTAAGTTCTGATTAAATAATTAAACCCAAAAAATAATAAAAATTCAATTACTTAAAAGGGTAGGTGTTTGGTAGGTAGGATTTTTATCCTGTTCCTTTGATACTCAATTCACGGTGAGGGTCACCGATAACAACATACCAATGGTAGAAGGAATCGCACCATGGCTTTTAAAAATATTGCAGATCAAACGAACGGTTTTTATATTCCCTGTGTTTCTCTTTTTGGTCCAGGCTGTGCCAAAGAAATTGGTGCTAAAGCACAAAATTTAGGTGCTAAAAAAGCCCTGATTGTGACAGATGCAGGTCTTTTTAAATTTGGTGTCGCAGATACCATTTCAGCTTATTTAAAAGATGCCGGCGTAGATAGTCACATTTTCCCGGGTGCAGAACCAAATCCCACCGATATTAACGTACATAACGGCGTACAAGCCTATAACGACCATGCTTGTGATTTCATTGTCTCTTTAGGCGGTGGCTCATCGCATGACTGTGCCAAAGGTATAGGCTTAGTCACAGCGGGCGGTGGTCATATTCGTGACTACGAAGGGATTGATAAAAGCACAGTACCAATGACACCATTGATCGCTATCAATACCACAGCAGGTACAGCGTCTGAAATGACGCGCTTCTGTATTATTACCAATACCGATACCCATGTAAAAATGGCGATTGTAGACTGGCGTTGTACTCCATTGATTGCCATTGATGATCCTAAACTGATGGTTGCTAAGCCTGCCAGCTTAACCGCAGCAACAGGCATGGATGCATTGACACACGCTGTTGAAGCTTATGTATCGACAGCAGCCAATCCAATTACCGATGCTTGTGCTGAAAAAGCCATTAGCATGATTAGTGAATGGCTTAGCCCTGCTGTTGCCAATGGTGAAAACCTTGAAGCACGTGATGCGATGAGCTATGCACAATATCTGGCTGGAATGGCATTCAACAATGCATCTTTAGGTTATGTACATGCCATGGCACATCAACTTGGCGGTTTTTACAATCTACCCCACGGCGTATGTAATGCGATTTTACTTCCGCATGTATGTGAATTTAACCTGATTGCTTGTCCTGATCGTTATGCCAAAATTGCACAGTTAATGGGTATAAATACTGCTGGACTGACCGTAACCGAAGCAGCTTATGCAGCTATTGATGCAATTCGTGAATTATCAGCATCGATTGGTATTCCCTCAAGTTTGTCGGAACTTGGTGTGAAAGAGCAAGATCTTCATGTGATGTCTGAAAATGCACAAAAAGATGCCTGTATGTTAACCAACCCACGCAAAGCAACCCATGATCAAGTGGTGAATATTTTTAAAGCCGCGTTAAAGGCAAACGCTCAAGTGGTCGATATTTTTAAAGCAGCGGTGTAAAACGTCCATGTAAGTCCTCTCTTCCAATCTCTGACTTACATTTCGGGCAATCTAAACTCTATTTTCTTAAAGAGGTGGAAATTTAGATTGCCCTTTTTTTATTAGTAATCTTAAAGTTATTTGACAAATCACTGCTCATCATGAAGGATAAAAGAAAATTGATAATTCCAAATGAGCACAATAATGACAGAACAGACAATTGAACCGCTTTATCAAGTTGATATCTTAGGTTCAGGCTATGAACAAGCCACCTTAAATTTCCCTGATGATTATGAAGGTCAAGTTATAGCTACATTGGTGCGTAAAAAAGCAGCGCAAACAACCAACAAGGCTGTTTTATATATTCATGGCTTTATCGACTATTTTTTCCAAACCGAAATGGCCGAACAGTTTAATCAGCATGGCTTTAACTTTTATGCACTCGACTTACGTAAATACGGTCGCTCTCACCTTCCCCATCAAAAATATTATAACGTACGTGAGATTGCTGAATACGACGCTGAAATCAGCCAAGCCTTAGACATTATTGGCGCAGAAGATCATGAGGCTATTTTACTATGCGGACATTCGACTGGCGGTCTCACCACGACTTTATATGCAGCGCATCATCCGGATCATCCTTTAATTAAAGCATTGTGGGTCAATAGCCCTTTTTACGATTTCAACATGAATCCAATCAAGAAAAAACTGGGCCTGCCCAATATAAGCCGTGTCGGTAAAATTTGTCCAGATTTAGAATTCCCCAGTCAACTGAATAAATGGTATGTGACCAGTTTGCACAAAAGCTTAAAAGGAGAATGGGACTTTAATCTTGAATGGAAAAAAGCCACTTATCCTTTGGTTCGTTTAAGTTTTATACGGGCAATTTTTGAAGCGCAAAAGGAAATTCATCGAGGCGTGACCTTAAAAGTCCCTGCCTTAGTGATGCATTCAGATCAAACTAAAAATCCAAAAAAATGGCATAAATATGCACAAAGTAGTGATTTGATTTTGGACGTAAAACATATTGATAAATATGCTAAAAAAATTAACGGTGATGTCACCATCTGCGAAATAAAAAATGGCTTGCATGACTTGGTGCTGTCGGAAAAATCGGTGCGCGAAAATGTCTATCAACAGCTATTTGAATGGTTAGCATTAAAAGGTTTCTAAAAGACTTCTTTTCATAAATCATTTTTCAAAGACTACCAATAAATTGTAAAGTCAAAATCAAAAATGGATTTTAATAGGTATGGGTTTTATGAATGTGGCATGCATGCCCCACGGTTCCTATTCCTTGCGCTGCATTTTAAAGCAGTGCTTAAAACTGACTCAGAATGTTGGGTGTGCGAAACAAAAGGTTTTTCTTGCGAACTCAAAATATATTTTGATGTTCTCATTTTGACCTTTCAAAAGTAGAAATATTGCCTATACAAAGGTATAAAAATTAAATCAGTCAAATGCGGCAATGACGATTTTATAAAACCTAATATTGAACAATTTTTTATTTATGAAAGAGATCTAAAGAAAAGCGCTATAAGCCTTAGCCATCTTGATACTTTAATAAGGTTTGATGCACAGGATGCGTCTTGGGCATCAATTCAATCAGACGTTCCACTGCATCAATCGCTTCAGGAAAACGTGCCACGTGCTTAAGCAAAACATCCGTTTCATTAGCTTTAAAAATGGCATCACTTAAACGTGACTCTAGACAATCTCGCCAAGCACATAAAAAAGGACTTTCAGTTTTTGCCAAAAAAACGCCCGTACACAATTTTAAGGCGGAATCGATATATCCGGCATCTAAAGATTGCTCGGTGAGTAAAAAATCAGCTTCAACGTGCGCCAGTAAACGGTAAGGTCTGGAACCGAGCATTCCGCCTAAAATATCGCGTAATTGTGACATTTCTGCTTTTAAAGTGCCCATGCTGACTTTACGCTCCCCATATAAGGCTTGATGCAAAGTATCCAAACTTAAGCCTTGCGGACATAGTGCCAAAATAGTCAAAATTTCAATTTGCCGTGGGGTGAGCACCAAAACTTTGCCATTGAACATTACTTGCGGCACGGAAAAAGCCCGAACAAACAAGCGCTGCTTTTGATATTCCAGTAATGCAGATTGAATAATTGAGGCGCAGCGTTCAGCCGCCAGCAAACCCAAACTATTGTGTTTTTGCCAAGTGGTGGAAAGATCAATCACTCCAAGCACCTGTTTCGAATAAGGATCAATAATGGGAGCTGCATAACAGACCCAATCATGAATAGACGACATGTAATGCTCATTGGAAAATACACAACTCGATTGTTGGGTTTTTAAAGAAAGTGCTAGAGCATTGGTTCCGACCAGTTCTTCGCGCCATTGCCCGCCTTCAATAAAGTGCACACTTTCTGCTGCACTTTGCATTTGTGGACTCGATGCTGTCCAAATAATAGTGCTGCCGATATCGCCTACCGCCAGTACCATGGAAGATTGTTCTGCAATATGTTTTAAATCTTGTGCACAATATTGCAATGCATGTTCCAAAGCCGTGGGGTAAGTTTCTTTTTGTAAATGAACCAACGGCGCAGCTGCGCGATCTTTGGGAATTTCAGCAGAAGTTGAGCGTTGCCAAGAACTGGCAATACTTTGCCCGAGCTGTTCTGCATGTAAGGGAGAAAGACTGCTACTTTGTCTAAAATGCTCAATTTTCTGTCTTTTCTGGATCAAACTTTGTTTATTCATCATTCCTTATTCTCACAACAATTCATGATTTACATCCACTGTAATAGCTATTCTTGTAAGCCTGATTGAAAAGATTGTAAACCTTCTTGTCTCCAACCTTTCTCCAACCTTATTCCCTGTATGCTAATTAAATAATGTACAAAAGTACCTTATACCAAAGCTGTAGATGCGGTTTAAAACACTAAAATAAGCAAAGGAAAATTCATATGCGTTATGCCGATCCTAATCAAGATGGTTCAAAAGTTCAGTTTAAAGCCCAATATGAAAACTTTATTGGCGGTCAGTGGGTAGCTCCAGTAAAAGGTGAATACTTTGACAATATTTCTCCTGTCGACGGTAAAGTATTCACCAAAGTTCCACGCTCAAGTGTTGAAGATATTGAGTTGGCACTTGATGCAGCGCATAAAGCCAAAGAACAGTGGAACAAGTCCTCTCCCACTACCCGTTCCAATATTCTGTTAAAAATTGCAGACCGTTTAGAAGCCAATCTAGAGCTTTTAGCAGTGGCTGAAACTTGGGATAACGGCAAACCCATCCGCGAGACTCTGGCAGCAGACATTCCTTTGGCGATTGACCATTTCCGCTATTTTGCTGGCTGTATCCGTGCTCAGGAAGGCGGCATTTCAGAAATTGATGAAGACACGATTGCTTACCATTTTCATGAACCTTTAGGTGTGGTGGGGCAAATTATTCCCTGGAACTTCCCTATTTTAATGGCGACCTGGAAATTGGCACCGGCATTGGCTGCGGGTAACTGTATTGTTTTAAAACCGGCTGAACAAACTCCGGTCAGTATTTTGGTATTGGTTGAATTGATTCAGGACCTGCTGCCTGAAGGTGTATTAAATATTGTTAATGGTTATGGAGTTGAAGTGGGTCGTCCGCTTGCAACCAATCCACGTATTGCCAAAATTGCCTTTACCGGCTCAACTTCAGTCGGTCAGCAAATCATGCAATATGCCACCGAAAACATTATTCCAGTCACGCTTGAACTCGGTGGTAAATCACCCAACCTTTTCTTTGAAGATGTAATGGCACAAGAGGATGACTTTTTAGATAAGGCGCTAGAAGGTTTTGCCATGTTTGCCTTAAACCAAGGTGAAATTTGTACCTGTCCTTCTCGTGCACTGGTTCAAGAAAGCATAGCCGATCAATTTCTGGAAAAAGCCATTGAGCGTGTTAAACGGATTAAAACCGGTCATCCACTCGATACTGACACCATGATTGGCGCTCAGGCATCGCAAGAGCAGCAAGATAAAATCTTGGGCTGTATTGCAACAGGTCGTGCAGAAGGTGCTGAAATATTGACAGGTGGTGGCGAACGCAATGAAGTAGGGCAAGGTTTCTATATCGAACCGACCATCTTGAAAGGCACCAACGACATGAGAACGTTCCAGGAAGAAATTTTTGGACCTGTACTTGCTGTTACAACCTTTAAAGACTTTGATGATGCAATCAAAATTGCCAACGATACCATTTATGGTTTAGGTGCCGGTGTCTGGTCTCGTTCGGCTCATACCTCTTACCGTGCTGGTCGTGCCATTCAGGCCGGTCGTGTATGGACCAACTGCTACCATATTTATCCTGCACATGCGGCATTCGGGGGTTATAAAAAATCCGGGATTGGACGTGAAAACCATAAAATGATGCTGGACCATTATCAACAAACCAAAAACTTGTTGGTAAGCTATGCGACCAAACCGATGGGCTTCTTCTAACAACCCAGGTATGTAAAGCATAAATAAGCGAACTTCGGTTCGCTTTTTTATTAATGCAGCGCATTAACCAAATCATTTTGTTTGAAACCTTCATTTTTCTTCAGATTCGGGCTAAATTTCTCTTATTCCAAATATCCTGAAAAAATAGTATGACTACAGCATCTCGAGATTTCCCTGATACGATTTATGCAATTCAACATCTTGCCTTTGAAGACTTGGGGGCTTTAGAAGATATCTTTTACCAACTTGGCTTTCGGGTGCGTTATTTTGAAGCCGGTGTAGATGATCTAAACAAAGCATTTCAGCACAAAGGTTTAACCATTATTTTAGGTGGTCCGATTGGTGTTTATGAAACAGATGACTACCCATTCTTACAACAAGAAATAGACTTACTAAAAGTACGTTTAGAGGAAAATTTACCGACCTTGGGTATTTGTTTAGGCGCTCAACTCATTGCACATGCTATGGGGGCAAAAGTCTATGTAGGACATCAAAAGGAGATTGGCTGGAGTGAACTGAGTATTTCAAATACTCCAAACAACTTACTTGCACCATTAAGTGATACAGCTGTATTACATTGGCATGGCGATACTTTCGATTTACCTGAACAGGCTGAATTACTGGCCAGCTCTGACGTTTATCCGAATCAGGCCTTTTCAGTTGGAAAAAACATTCTAGCTTTGCAGTTCCATTTGGAAGTTGCAGCAGAAAGTCTGGAAAAATGGCTCATTGGTCATACTTGTGAATTACGTAAAGCCAATATCAATATTCCAGCGTTACGTGCAGATAACGAAAAATATGCCCTGCCCTTGGAAACCGGTGCTAAAGAAATTTTGCTAAATTATATGAACCAATTGATGAGTAAATAGACTTTAATTTATGATTTAATTCATTTATAACGGTGTCATTCATTTATATAAGTCTCTGATGATGACACCTTTAATCAGTATTGCTGTAATTCACTTCTTTGCATTGATCAGTCCGGGTCCAGATTTTTTCTTTGTCACCCAAAGTGCAATCCGCCAATCACGTACGCATGCTTTATGCGCTGCATTAGGGGTCTCGCTGAGTATTTTAGTCTGGTCCATTTGCGCAATCAGTGGGCTGCATTTTTTATTTCAGAAAATTGCTTGGCTACAACAGGTGCTGATGACTTTAGGCGGTCTATACCTGCTTTATTTAGGGATACAATTGCTGAAATCCGCTTTCAATAAAAATCCGGTACCTATCTCGAAAAACCAGAATGAAATTCTGCCGAAAAAATCACACAGCACACTGTTAGTTCAGGGTTTTCTGACCAACATGGCTAACCCCAAAGCACTCGTCTATTTCAGCAGCGTCTTTTCCATCGCCATTAGCACAAATGTCAGTATTTTCGAGCAAAGTTCATTACTCGCACTGGTTTTTATTGAAAGTCTGATATGGTTTTCTGCTGTTGCTCTGGTTTTCTCTACAGCAAAAATTAATCATTATTATCAAAAATTCAGTAAGAAAATTGACGGCATTACCGGCGGAATTTTTATCAGTTTTGGCTGTCTGCTGATCTTAAACCGTGATTAACGCATCTAAAATAATTTAAACAAAAAAAAGCACCATCAAGGGTGCTTTTTTGTTTTAGCGCTTGTTAGGCTTATTTTTTCGCAGGCACTGAAGCTTCAGTAGTGATATTCACAGTAACCTTATCGCCCACGTTCGGAACATAACCGCCTATACCAAAGGCTGAACGGTTAAATGAAGTGGTTGCATTAAAACCAACAGTTTGCAGTTTAGTCATTGGATGAACTGCCTGTTTATTTAAAACAGCATCTAAAACCAAAGGTTTAGTTACGCCTTTTACTGTTAAATCACCGGTGATTTTGTATTTGTTTTTCCCTAAGGCCTGAACTTTAGTGCTTTTAAAAGTGATGTTCGGGTACTTGGCAGCATCAAAAAAGTCTGCAGTTTGAATATGCTCATCCAATGCTTTTACATTGGTATTGATACTTGATACTGGAATATTAACATTTACAGAGGAGTTAGCAGGTTTTGCATTGTCGACGTTAATCGTACCTTGAATGTCAGAAAAGTTCGCTGAAGGTGTAGAGAAACCAAAGTGGCTCCAAGAGAAAACAGTTGCAGAATGTTGCGGATCAATTTGGTAAGCAACGGGTTTTGCCAAAGATAAAGTTGCAACAGATGCAACCGCCAAACCTAAAGTTATTGCTTTGAAATTCATGTGTTTTATCTCTCTTTGGAATGATTGTTAGTGTATAGGTTTCTTATTTTAATTCACCGGTATAGATAAAACGATATGTTGCAAGAATAGAACACTCACTTGCTTTTACAGAAGACACTCACCTCAATATAAACGTGTTGATATTAATCAGTTGATAATTTTCATAAATTATTTTTAATCAACTTTTATTATTCTAGCTCAGGGTCTGATTTACATTATTTTTTGAATGATATTTGAATTATTTAATACAAAAATATACAGTTTAGAGACACAATACCGCAAGAAGATTAGGTGACTTTACAGACAATTGACTGACTTGGTCTATTTAACTTTAAATGGAATGAACCCTCCAAAAGCAATTAAAGATAATTAACATATCGCTAAAATAATTAAAGCCCCATGAGGGGCTTTTTAAGATCATTAATCTCTTATAACTTTTCAACCAACACACGATCGACTTGCTTAAGACCCGTATGTTTTTCACGATTTTGACGACGCACCTTAATCACTTTTTCTTCGTCCAGTTCTTTGAGCATCAATACTACGGCCATCATGCTTTCAAGGGGCAGATCCTGACCGATCCACTTTTGCTCACCTGGTTCCATTAAAGTGATTTCATCACTAATTTGGTTATAAAGGCTCATATTTTCCTCACTTATGCTGAATAAATGCCATCTCACCATGAATACTCAATGAATGGCATCACTATATACTTATTCGTAAAAACTGCTAGACCAATATCGTCAAAAATTTATCAAAATAAAACGCCCCCCGTAAGAGACGTTTTCATTGATTTAATCTTTTAGAATTAAGCAGTAATTTCTTTTACAGCAGCAACGACAGCATCAGTCGTAATACCGAAATATTGGTATAAGTCTTTCGCAGGTGCAGATTCACCGTAAGTTGTCATACCAATCACACGACCGTCAAGACCTACAAATTTCCACCAGTAATCCACATGCGCAGCTTCAACAGCTACACGCGCACGGATGTTAGATGGAAGCACCGCTTCACGGTAAGCCGCATCTTGTTTAACGAATTCTTCAGCACATGGCATAGAAACTACACGCACACCTTCAAGTTGTGCATACGCTTCCATCGCAAGAGACACTTCAGAACCTGTTGCAATGATGATTGCTTTTAATTCACCTTTCTCTTCAGCCAATACATAACCACCTTTGGCTACGTCTGCAATTTGTGCCTCAGTCCGCGCTTGGAATGGCAAATTCTGACGAGAGAAGATTAAGGCAGTTGGACCTTCAGAACGTAAAAGTGCAGATTTCCAGGAAATCGCTGCTTCTACGGTGTCACATGGACGCCAAGTATTTAAGTTTGGAGTACCACGTAGTGATGCAATTTGTTCTACAGGTTGATGTGTAGGACCATCTTCACCTAAACCAATTGAGTCATGAGTATAAACATGAATCACACGCTGTTTCATCAGTGCAGACATACGTACTGCATTACGTGCATATTCCATGAACATCAGGAATGTTGCTACGTAAGGGATGAAACCACCATGTAGTGCAACACCATTGGCAATTGCAGTCATACCGAACTCACGTACGCCATAGTGTACGTAGTTACCGGCAGGATTGTCCTGAATACCTTGACAACCCTTCCAAAGCGTCAGGTTGGACCCTGCAAGATCGGCAGAACCACCTAAAATTTCAGGAAGTAACGGACCAAATGCTTGAAGTGCATTTTGGCTCGCTTTACGTGTTGCTACAGTTTCAGCTTTTGCATTCACTTCAGCTATATAGGCATCTGCTTTAACAGCAAAGTCAGCTGGTAAATCACCACTTAAACGGCGTTTAAGTTCGGCAGCTTCAGTTGGGTATTTTGCAGCATAAGCAGCAAATACTTCATTCCAAGCAGCTTCAGATTTAGCACCTTTATCTTTTGCATCCCAAGCAGCATAGACGTCTGCAGGAATAACAAATGCTTCTTCTTTCCAGCCAAGTGCTTCACGAGTTAATGCGATTTCATCATTACCTAACGGCGCACCGTGGCAATCTTCTTTACCTTGTTTGTTTGGTGAACCTAAACCAATCACTGTTTTACAGATAATAAGCGTCGGTTTAGTGGTTTGAGCTTTTGCTTCCAAAGTTGCAGCACGTAACGCATCAGCATCATGACCATCAACTTTAATTACTTGCCAGCCGTAAGCGTGGAAACGTTGTTCTGTATCGTCAGAGAACCAGCCTTCAACTTCACCATCAATTGAAATGCCGTTGTCATCATAGTAAGCAATTAACTTGCCTAGACCCAAAGTACCTGCCAATGAACATGCTTCGTGTGAAACACCTTCCATTAAGCAGCCATCACCCAAGAAACAGTAAGTGAAATGGTCAACAACCTGAATATCATCTTTGTTGAATTGAGCCGCTAAAGTTTTTTCTGCCAAAGCAAAACCAACTGCATTGGCAATACCCTGACCGAGTGGACCAGTTGTGGTTTCAATACCCGGTGCATAACCCAATTCAGGGTGACCCGGTGTTTTAGAATGTAATTGACGGAATGATTTCAAATCGTCAATTGAAAGTGCATAACCGGTCAAATGTAATAATGCATATTGAAGCATTGAACCATGGCCGTTCGACAATACGAAACGGTCACGGTTGGCCCATTGTGGATTTGTCGGGTTATGATTTAAAAATTCACGCCATACTACATCAGCGATATCTGCCATCCCCATTGGAGCACCTGGATGTCCTGAATTTGCTTTTTGCACAGCGTCCATTGCCAATACACGAATTGCATTTGCAATACGACGTTCGTTAAGCGGGGTTGTCATAGGTCAGAGTCCAACTAAATCGTTTAAAGAAGATGATGAATAGGAAAATTCAAAGCTGGCTATATTGTCTTAAAAAAACAGCAAGGGGTAAAGCCTAATAGTCAACATTTCAACATTTATTCGTGACTGTATATATTTTAATGGTTGGTAAAGCTCAATTTGACATCGCTTTTAAGTATTGGCGAGTGAGTGAAGAGCGGTGTAATTTAATTTAAAACTGATATACGACTTATTAACGATAAATCGCTTTCACTATATTTAATTAAAATATTATTCACACATCCCCCTTCTCACAGGAATTATTTTTATTATTTACCTGCTCATAGAGGGATTATCATCAAATAATGCTACCTATAAAGTTTTATGAAATAAAATTGATCAATTAATACCCGCTAGACACAAAAGCTGAATAAAATTCATCTTTGAAAATATTTAATGAAAATTTAATGAGTTAAAATGAATGTTTTGTAACGGTTTTTATTGGATCTATAATTTTGATCTACTCCTCTAACTGCGATCATAAAGTTCAATTTATTTAAAGTAAAATATTGATAATAAATACTATTAACATAATTAAATTTTAACCTAAAATAAAGTTAATATGATTTTAATTTCAATAAAGCAGCTTTGAACATCTAATTAAATAGTTGCTCTATAAAAATTTTTCTCGTTAAAACTTTTTCTTTAAAGCGAAATTTCTTCTGCTTATCAGTTTTTTAGATGCATATATCAATTAAAAAGTTGTGAAATTGAAATAATTTCAGTCATTTTGGTCGTGTAGAACTAGTCCAAAAGTCTA
>Ga0366751_1007_pt1 | contig 55309 bp, 51 predicted proteins | sample BONcelHN113001D5_FD_207087 | JGI IMG/M metagenome (GOLD analysis project Ga0366751, IMG submission 207087) | Enriched cells from coal bed in the Powder River Basin, Montana, United States - BONCAT cells N11 rep1 HSBNCT.N11.300.1.D5 ...
TTTAGACCGAGTACCTGATTCACTTCATCTAAATGATTCCAGTTGTAATTGTCACGAATGGTTTTACCAAATTTCGCGCTACAGCGTGACACCAAACCATCATTTTCTTTGCCGCCATCAATCAATAAACTGGTGATTTTTAAGGCTGAATCAGGATCTAGGATATTGGTCACGTCACCAATACCGGTAAACGAGTAGTTATAGATCCCGTTCTCCAGTGCTTTGCCTTCGGCGCAGGCTTTTGTTGGCAGGCCGAGTGGAAATTGGCTGTTAAATTTGGCTGAACCAGCAAGAGTAAGGCTTTTACCATCGGCCAATGCGTCATGTGGGAAACTTTTGGGATTGAGTCCTTGTGCCCAAGTTATGGCTTTAGAGAAAAAGTTGACTAAACCTACTAAAGGACCTTCGATACCTGTACCTTCAATTTTCAAAATTAAATCGGCAACTGGTGAGCCTGCATTCGGCGAGCCAACACCAGTTAACGATGCTACCAATTGCGGCGCAACACCGGCCACATAGCGAATCGTTGGTCCGCCATGCGAGTGGCCAATCAGATTGACCTTGCTGGCACCGGTAATGGCGGTAATTTCTTGAACCTGTTGTAAAAGCTGTTCACCACGAATTTCCGATGAGTTAAATGGAGAGACACGTGTTGCCCAAACATTGGCACCATTACGTGCTAAGTCGGGAAGGATTTGATAAAAATAATCCAGTCCAAAGTTGTCCGTACCGACGGTAATAAAACCTGACATACCATGTGAAAAAACCACTGGGTATTTGGTTTTAGCATAGCTTGAGCTTGCGTTACTCGTGACTTGGGTGGCGTTGCCGGCTTGTACTTGGCTAAAAGCACTGAGCGACATTAGACCTGCAATGAAGAATCCGTATTTCATATTAAGTACTCAAAATATTGTTGTTTTAAACCAGTTGTTTTATCTGACAATTTTGGTTGTCAAATTTAATTATTCAATATAAGGGGCTTGATTCCTAAATTTAATAGACCGGTGCAAGATAGAGTTGTAACAAGGTGTGGATATGAAAATGCCCATAAAAAATGGTGTCTTTATGGACATGAATGGAAGGTAGCCAGATTTATAAACCTTGAAGCTTTAAGCGGTTGGCATGTTGTCTAAACAAGGCCACTGGATCAGGAGCAAATATTCCTTTTAAACCAAACAGCATGTTGGCAAGGTCAGTATGATTGAGGTTGTAATCATCACGAATGACTTGACCGATATGGGAACTGCACCGGGCAACCATACCATCATTGTCTTTGTTGCCATAAGATAATGGCCCGAGTTGCATCAGAATGGTATCAATGTCCAGAAGATTAGTCGTTTGGGCTGTTCCGCCCCAAGAATAGTAGTAGATTCCCTTGTCCACTTTAGCACCGCTCTTGTTACAGTCAGAAGCTAAGGCAGCGGTCGGGAAGCGTTTATTGAATTTTGCCGATTCTGCTTCGGTTAATGACTTCATCGAAGCATCAAAGTCAACCGGGATGTCAGGATTGGCTTGAGCCCAGGTCAGGATTGGTCCAACCATATATTGTCCCACAATATTAAACACGGTACGGCTGGCTTGATTACTCTGAATATCATCGGCGACTTTAGAACCACGATATGTTCCGCCCACGCCTGTTACCGATGCGACATAGCCGGGTTTTACTGCTGCTATATATTGCACGGTTGGACCACCATGACTGTGACCAATCAGGTTTACTTTGTTCTTACCGGTAATGGCGAGTACTTCTTCTACTTGAGTGATCAGTTGTTCACCACGAAACTGGGTGGTATTGGCCGGTGATAGCTGTGCAGCAAAAACAGTCGAACCATTACGTGCCATATCGGGCAGAATCTGATACCAATAATCAATATTGAAACTATCATTGCCGATACGTGACCAACCCAGCCAGCCATGCGTCATCACAATGGGATATTTGGTTTTTGCATAGTCAGATTTGACCGTTTCTTTGATTTGCAAAACTCCTTTTGCTGCGTGTATTTCAGCGGTAAAACCTGTTGTCAGAGTCGTTATCACCGCAAGCATGAGCGCTTTTTTGTTTTTTAAAGTTTTCATCAACTTTTCCTTATCCTTAAATACTTTTGTTTTTATTCATATAAGTACATCAATCAGATGATCAATCTAGTCACCTGATGGCTACATTGCGATTACTCGCTATATGGTAATTTTCCTCCCTGATCATGAATTGACTCAAAAGTTCCTACCCGAAGTTGTTCTTCGGGCTTACTAAAATGCTGCGTCCGTAATTGTTGCACGGCTTGTTGTTTGGCATCATCGCTCAAGCCGCTTTTGATAATATTGTCGCGTTCTTTCAGATAGCCATCGACTTTGTTTTTCCAGTCACTCCGTTGTCCGTCTAAGCTTTCTAAACGCTGTGTGGCTTCCGGGCCGACCAGATTCATCCGCATCTGGTGAATTTCTTCTGTAGAACCACCGCGCGCTTTAATGGCTGCGGTAAGTTTGCGCAAGTCTTCGAGTTTGTTGAGCTGCTCTAAGTTTTCTTTCCAGTCTTCGGGTAATTGATTGAACAAATCTTTTAATTTTTGGGCTTTTTGCGCTTCGCTTAGATTTTTATCATCCATGACAGTCATGCGGCTTAATGTGTATTCATGATAAGTATCTTCTATGCCGAATAAGCCTTCAATTTCGTAATCAGAAAAAAGTTGTTTACGCAGATTTTTCATATTGGCAAAGATGCTTTGATAATATTTGGGGTCATCTTGAGCTATATTCGGTGCCGACAGATCACCCAGTTTTTCGCGGTAATCGATATAGCGATTCCATAAATCTAGAATTTGTGCGAGGGCAGGCGCTTTATAAGCTTGCTGGATATAAGCCTGGAAATCAGTTTTAATCTGCTTGAGATCTTTTTCCCCATATTGGGTAATGAAATATTCAAAACAGTTCCTGGTTTGCTCATTCACAATTAAACGATGGGCGCCATCGAGGCGTAACTGACAGTTCACTTCAGTGTCTTGTTGGCTTTTACTCATGAAAGCCCCGCCTTGAACCAGGTTTGCGGGCGTCGTTGCCGTTAAGCTATTAGCGTGAGGACCGGGCGTTCTTACTGTACGTATTTTTTCTGCAATAGATTGCGAGGGCGCGAGCCAAAATAATAATGCGCCAATACCTACAATAATAAGAGCCAAAATAATCCATAACTTATATTTCTGCATTTCCTATGCAACCTTTTTGCCTGTATTTGTTTTTATAAGTCTAAAAATAGAACTTAAATTTGCCATTAAAGATGCAAAACTAACGTAGAAAAGTTGTAAATCATGACAAGCGGTTGTTACCATGTCATCCGTTTCAACTTGCTTGCTCTTTCGCTATGAAAAAGACTTCACCTAAGATTCAACGCCGGCATATTAGCGGTGTGTTTTTATTGAACAAACCTTTGGGGATTAGTTCTAATGCTGCTTTACAGAGAGTGCGTGGCTTATATCGAGCGCAGAAAGGCGGTCATACCGGTGCTTTAGATCCTTTAGCGTCGGGATTGTTGCCAATTTGTTTAGGTGAAGCGACTAAATTTTCCCACTATTTACTCGACTCGACCAAGCGTTACCACACCACCATTTATTTAGGTCATAGTACAACCACGGGTGATGTCGAAGGTGAGCGGTTATTAGAGCAAGCTGTTCCGGCACTGACAGAAGAAAAAATCCAACAGGTTTTAGCGGGTTTTGTAGGCGATATTCAGCAAGTTCCACCGATGTATTCCGCTTTGAAAAAAGAAGGGCGTCCGTTGTATGAATTGGCGCGTCAAGGGATTGAGATTGAACGTGAAGCACGCCCAATTACCATTGAAGCGATCGAATTATTGTCCTTTACGGAAAATAGCCTGACTTTAGATATTACCTGTTCTAAGGGAACTTATATTCGGGTGTTGGGTGAAGATATTGCCAAAGCCTTGGGGACATTCGGTCATTTAACTTATCTGCACCGGATTAAAACCGGTCAGTTTGACCTGATTCCAAGCTATACCATTGAGTATTTGGAAAGCTTGACTGAACAAGAGCGTGAAGCTTTATTGTTGCCTGTTTATGCACCTGTGGATCATTTTCCTAAAGTTCAGGCACCTGAAGGTCGTGCAGAATATTTTAGCCGTGGTATGGAAAGCAATATTGAGCATGAAGCTACCACAGAAGTATTGGTTTTTGATGGTGAGAAATGTTTGGGTTTAGCTGAAATTACCGATAAAAAACGTCTGGTTCCTAAACGGGTTTTAAATCTCTAATCATTATTTCAAGATAGGTATAAAGCTACATGGATATTGAGATCATTCTCAGCCTGATTTTTTTTGCATTTTTTGCAGGTGCGATAGATGCAGCAGTTGGTGGCGGTGGTCTGATTCAGATTCCAGCTCTCATGAATGCTTTTCCGCATATGAGTACAGCAACACTGTTTGGCACCAATAAAATGGCTTCCATTTGTGGTACTGCCTCAGCGGCATGGTCGTATTTACGCCGTGTCAAACTGGCTTGGAAATTACTGGCAGTGATCGGTGTCACTGCCTTTATCAGCTCTTTTGCAGGAGCGGCTTGTGTCACCCTGATTCCACAAGCAGTACTCAGACCTTTTGTGTTATTTATGCTGATCGTGATTGCTATTTATACTTTTATGAAGAAGCAGTTCGGTCAAGTACATTTTCAGCAAAGTATCACCAGAAAAACTCTGATTTTGGCCGGAATTGGTGGATTAGCCATTGGATTTTATGACGGTATTTTTGGTCCTGGTACCGGTAGTTTTTTTATTTTCTATTTTATTCGGTATTTAAAAGTCGATTTTTTGCATGCCTCTGCTTTATCTAAAATTGGCAATTTTATGACCAATTTCGCTGCCTTAAGTTTCTTCATTCCAACCGGGCATGTGCTGTTCAGTTTAGGTTTGATGATGGCGGTTGCCAATGTCGCGGGTTCAGTGGTGGGGGTGAAGATGGCCTTAAAGTATGGCAGTGGCTTTATCCGAATTCTTTTTCTTGTCTTAGTCTCAGTTTTGATTTTGCGCTTAAGTTATCAGATGTTGTTTGCAAGTTAATAAAAACATTCACAAAAATTAACAGTATTAGAGCATGTTCCTGCATAAGAATAAGCAATCGGCATGGGCATAATTGCCCATTTTTATCAGAGTTTGCCCTGATCATATAGCATAAAGCCAGAGGTCATTAGCATAATGAATATTTTTGAAGCATTACGTCAGAGTCATGAAATACAAAGAGAACTGTCAGAAAAATTACTGCAAACTTCTGGGGATACCCCAGAACGTCATGAGTTGTTTAAACAACTCAAGAATGAATTATTTGCCCATGAAACGGCTGAAGACCGTTATTTTTATATTCCGCTCATGATGACAGATTCTGGACTGAATATTACCCGTCATGCTTTGGCAGAACATCATGAAATGGATGAGATGATTGAAGAACTGACTGAAACTGATTTCAGCAATCCCGGCTGGATCGCAATAGCCAAAAAGCTTTCTGATAAGGTGCATCATCATCTGAAAGAGGAAGAACATAGCTTTTTCCAGCAAGCGGGTAAAATTTTGGAGCAGAAGCAAAAAGAAAGCTTAGCCCAGCAATATTTAGCGGAATATAAAAAATATAAAAATTTGAATAAAGACAGTTTGACTTAAATTCCTTCAAACAAGATCAACATAAAAAAGATGGTTTGAAGCCATCTTTTTTATTTAGACCTATTGATTAGTCAGGTTGAGGATTTTTATTTTTACTTGCCCTAAATGTTACACCGACCGAAGCAAGCATGATGCAAAGCAAGGCAACACTTTGTAAAAGCGTAATTTGTTCTTTCAGCAATAACCAGCCTGCCAAAGCAGCTAGTGCAGGAGATAAACTGGACAGGGTGCCGTAACTGAGTTTACTTAAGCGCTTGAGTGCCATCAGGTCCAAAGCATAAGGAATCGCGGTTGCAAGCAGGGCAATGACCAAGGCCTGTCCCCAATATTGAGTCTGAATCAGCGCTGCTGGATTATGCACTGCACTGATCGGTAACATCACCATGGCGGACAGCACAATAGCAATACTCAGCGCATGCATGCCAATATTTTGCCGCACTACCCGTTGCCCAAAATAAATATAAATGGCCCAGCAGATACCGGCACCTAAAGCGAATGCTGCACCCAGATAAGAGAAGTTATCGGCTGATGCATCTTGCCACGGCACCATCAGCGCAACCCCTAAAATCGCCAGGCCCACCCACAGATAATCAGTTTTTTGTTTGATCGAAAGCAGAGCCAGGGTCAGTGGTCCTAAGAATTCTAAGCCGACTGCAATCCCTTGAGGTAATTTGCCTAAAGAGGCATAAAACAACACATTCATTAAACAGACAGAACCACTATAAAACAGCAAGTCTTTCCATTTTAGGTAGGGCAGGCGTTTGATGATTTTCCAGGAACGGAACATCAGCACAATTAAAATAGAGGCAAACGAAAGACGTAATGTGACCACAGTCAGTGGATCAAGCACTTCAAACAGTTGTTTGGCAAATGATGCACTGATCTGATAGGCGACCATGGATAAAACCATGAACAATACGGCAGTAAGTTGGGAGTTAGGCATGGTGCACGCAGGATCACCGATTCAGATGAATCCACTGGGAAAGATGGCGCCAGTATAACAATTCTGTTTGATTTTTGAGGAGTTGAAAGGCCTTAAATACTTTGAATTTAGAACTTTGAATTTAAAAAATAAGCGCGTAAATTCAGCCTGACTGATTTGAATTTTAAATAATGAATTTTCTATTTTTCTTCAGTCTTGTTCTTGGCTTGTTGCGTAGTATAGGTACAACCAATCGAGGCGCTAATAATGGTCGCAAGTGCCAACCACTGATTCCATAACAACTGTTCACCTAAAAATATAAATCCTGATAATGCTGCAATCGCCGGTTCCACGCTCATCAGTGTGCCGAAACTGAGCGCAGTTAAATTACGCAGTGCAATCATTTCCAGCGTAAAAGGCAGGGCACTGGCAAGCACAGCCAAGGCGACAAAATAAATCAAGTTTGAAGGTTCAAAAACGTTGACTGACATTCCTGAAAATAGGGCGATAGGCATCAAACACAGCATGCCGATAAACATGCCTAAGCACACCGTATGATTACCTGAAATGCCCGAAGGTTTTTGTCCGGCAACGATATACAGCGCCCAGCAAGCCCCTGCACCTAGTGCAAAAGCAATCCCGATTAAGTCGAGGCTTTGGGAAACCTGATCGAACGGAAACAATAAAATGAGACCAAGAATAGCCAGTCCGACCCAGATAAAATCAAATTTTTGTCGTGCGTAATACAGCGCGACGCTGAGCGGACCAATGAATTCAAAAGAAACGGCAATGCCAAGCGGCAGGCGATTAATCGACAGGTAAAACATGGCATTCATACCAGCGAGCGCGATACCGTAGCTGATAATGGCTTTCCACTTCACCTGTCTAAAATTAATTTGCCAAATTTTAAAAATAAGCGCCAAGATTGCAGCGCCAACGAGCATACGCATGGCGGCAACGGTCAAAATCGGAAATTGACCGAACAGGATTTTGGCAAGCGAGCCACTGCTCTGCACGCTGATCATTGCAATCAGCAATAACAGCAGTGCCTGAACATGCGATGTATTTTTAAAATTTAACATTTATTAAATGAACTAAATTTGTTTTCGATTTCTCGAATAGCGGGAGATCAGCAATAAAAGCCTTAAAATACTCATAGCCTTTGTTTATATTCAAAAACATGGAATAAATTTCAAGACGGAATCTTTCCATTGAGAAGGGTAATCCTTCTTGAAAGACTTTATTACTTTTGTTTCGACATGAGCAGCAAAACTGCGCAAGAACAAAACCACCTTACGAATATTTTAAACATGTTTCAAATGTTCTCATCGTAAAACTCGTCAAATGTTTCCATCTAATTTTGTTTATCGCAGAAACATAATTTACTGAAATGTCGGTCTGCCTCGAACAGTTGCGAATGGCTTTGTCACGAAATTCAATTCCGTTCAGGATATTAAATTTTGGGCTTAAAAAATAAAAAACCACAGCACGAATGCTGTGGTTTTTTTAAAATCTTAAATTAGAACAATACGCGAACGCGGATGGTACCTTCAACGTCTTGAAGTGTATCAAGCGCTTCTTTAGACGCAGTTGCGTCAACGTCCATCACCAAGTAACCCACATCACCTTTAGTCATTAATGACTGACCAGAGATGTTGATGCCGTGTTCAGCAAACAGGTTGTTGATTTTAGAAAGAACGCCAGGAATATTTTTGTGAATGTGAAGTAAACGGTGTTTACCTTCAGTCAACGGCAATGCAATTTCCGGGAAGTTCACCGCAGATAAAGTCATACCTTTATCTGAGTAAGCGACAAATTTCTCTGCAACTTCTAAACCGATGTTGGCTTGCGCTTCCATAGTCGAACCACCCACGTGAGGAGTCAAAATCACGTTGTCCAAGCCACGAAGTGGAGAAACAAATTCTTCACCGTTTGCTTTAGGTTCTTTAGGGAATACGTCAATTGCAGCACCAGCAATGTGACCCGATTTAATCGCATCCGCCAAATCTTCAATCAGTACACATGTACCACGTGCAGCATTAATGAAGATAGAACCTTCTTTCATTTGTGCAAACTGGTCTTTGCCAAAGAAATTACGTGTTGATGGCACGTCAGGAACGTGTAGAGATACTACGTCAGCATTTGCAAGTAACTCAGCAAGAGAACCCACTTGACGTGCATTACCCATAGGAAGCTTAGTCACTGCATCGTAATAAATCACATGCATACCCAAGCTTTCAGCAAGAACTGAAAGTTGAGAACCGATTGAGCCGTAACCCACGATACCTAAAGTTTTACCACGAGTTTCAAATGAACCCACTGCAGACTTGTTCCAACCACCACGGTGAGTAGAAGCAGATTTCGCAGGAACACCACGAAGTAAAAGAATTGCTTCAGCAAGTACCAGTTCAGCCACTGAACGGGTATTTGAATACGGTGCGTTAAATACTGGAATACCACGAATCATCGCAGCATTGAGATTCACCTGGTTGGTACCGATACAAAAACAGCCAACAGCGATGAGCTTGTTGGCTGCTTCAAATACTTCGTCAGTCAACTGAGTACGTGAACGAATACCGATGAAGTGAGCATCTTTTACCGCTTCTTTCAACGCTTCACCCTCAAGCGCAGTTTTACGGGAATCGATGTTGGTGTATCCAGCAGCATTTAATGTGTCGATTGCGTTTTGATGAACGCCTTCTAACAACAAGAAACGAATTTTATCTTTAGGTAGAGAAAGATGTTGGCTCATTACGGCTCCGCTACAAAGGCCAAATTTAGTCGCGATATGATAACATACGAGAAGGGTCTATATACATTTCCTTTATGACGGAGAGCATAGGTATTTTTGCCATACATACTGCCGCGCACTACAGATTTTGGTCTAACTAAGGCTGTAATATTTAAGGCGAGATTGTCAAAATGCTTATTTCCGCAGGGTTTCAGTGGAAAATGCCTTATAATGCTGCGCAGTGAAAACTGCCACAGCCATGCTGTTGCTTTTATGGTCACGCCAGTCTAAGACAACATTCTATTGTTAATCTTTTTATAAATGAATGATCTATAGACCATCCACCACTTGTATATTTCTTGCTAGGTCTGCAAACGATGAATGCTTCAGTCGCTTTAACACCTGAGTTATTAACCCAATTGACAGCCATTGTCGGTGAAAACCGCATTAAAACTGATGCTGCTAGTCTCGATGCCTGGGGCAGAGACTACACCAAGCATTTTGATCCAAATCCATCAGTCATCGTTTTTCCATCGAGCACGGAACAGGTGCAGGCGATTGTTAAATTTGCGAATGAACATTATATTGCCATCACGCCATCGGGTGGCCGTACCGGTTTATCTGCCGGTGCTGTTGCATCGAACGGTGAAATTGTCGTTAGCATGGACAAGATGAACCAGATTCTGGAGTTCTTCCCGGCAGACCGTATGGTACGTGTGCAAGCGGGTGTCGTGACTGAACAATTGCAGAACTATGCTTCCGATCAAGGTATGTATTACCCGGTCGATTTTGCATCTTCAGGTTCTTCGCAAATTGGCGGCAACATTGGTACCAATGCTGGTGGTATTAAAGTGATTAAATACGGCATGACCCGTAACTGGGTGCTTGGTTTGACGGTTGTGACAGGTAAAGGTGACATCCTGCGTCTGAACAAGGGCATGATCAAGAATGCAACCGGTTATGCACTGCAACACTTATTCATTGGTGGTGAAGGGACTTTAGGTTTGGTGACTGAAGCTGAAATCAAGCTTGAGCGTCAACCGCATGATTTACAAGTGATGGTATTGGGCGTACCAGATTTTGATGCGATTATGCCGGTATTGCATGCATTCCAAAATAAAATTGATTTAACTGCATTTGAATTCTTTGGTGAACTCGCAATGCAGAAAGTACTGGATCATGGTCACGTACAACGCCCATTTGAAACGGCGTGTCCTTTCTATGTATTGCTTGAATTTGAAGCGCCATTTGAACCGATTATGGATGCGGCGATGGAAATCTTCGAGCATTGCATGGAACAGGGTTGGGTACTTGATGGCGTAATGAGCCAAAACCTTGACCAGGTACATAGCTTATGGCGTTTACGTGAAGATATCTCTGAATCTATCGCGCCGTTCACTCCATACAAAAATGACATTTCAGTGTTGATTACCCATGTTCCTGCATTTATTAAAGAAATTGATGCAATTGTGGAAGCCAATTATCCTGACTTTGAAATTTGCTGGTTCGGTCATATTGGTGACGGTAACTTGCACTTGAACATTTTAAAACCAGAGAACTTGTCTAAAGATGAATTCTTTGCCAAATGTCAGGTAGTGAACAAATATGTATTCGAAACTGTGAAAAAATATGATGGTTCGATTTCTGCTGAACACGGTGTGGGTATGACTAAAAAGCCATATCTTGATTACTCGCGTTCTGCTGAAGAAATTGAATACATGAAAGCTTTGAAACAGGTATTCGATCCAAACGGCATTATGAACCCGGGCAAATTATTTGATCTTTAATATTTGATCTAATAAGTTGTTTTGTCGTTGACTACATAACTGTTATCGAGTCAGAAAAAAAGACATGGCATCATATGTGCCATGTCTTTTTTATGGGGAAGATTTCCTAATGTTACGTTTATTATCTACCTCTATAATCTGTTTGGGCTTAATGACGACGGGTTGCGCAACAACAAAAAAATTAGCATCTAAAGTCAGTCTTGGTTCATCAGATACGCCTTTGCAACAAGTCTTGAAAGAAAGACCTGACTTGCGTAAGAACTCGGCAACAGTTGAAATTCGTCAATTTTTTAATAGTGTAGAGTCACCGACTGCTGCACAAGTGAAAGTGACTGAAACTGGGTTAAAAGATGATTCGGTTCGCTCGATGCGTACGATTTATAGTTTTAAACTGGTGAATGGCGACTGGAAGAAGGTTGATACAGAAAAGTCGTATCAATGTATGCGTAGCAAAAACACCAAGTCTTTTCAAAAAGCAAAATGCTCTTAATAAATCTTTGATTTATGGTTGAAAATTAGGCTGCTATGCCTCATAAAAAGCGTATCGATTGATGCGCTTTTTTGCGTTTGGGGGAATAAGAACAATGAATATTTTGATTATCGGAAACGGTTTTGATTTGTCGCATTACTTACCGACTAAATATGATCATTTTATGTTAGCGATGCAGGCTATTGAGAACTGGGATGAATCGAAAGGAGATATGGGATTTGATGATCTTTTTGGCTCGCTGTATAAAAAAGAAGGTTATTTTTTTAGCTATACAAAAGCTATGTATAAAACTGATCAAATAAAAATATCAGTTGATCAGATCAAAGAGCTTAAAATAAAGCTAAAAGAAAATGTATGGTTTAGATTCTTTTTACATCATGTCAATAATATAGAAACATGGATTGATTTTGAATCTGAATTTGCTAGTGCTTTAGATTTAGTAGCAATTTTCAGTGAAAAAGCTGAGAAAATTTATCAATTTAATGAAAAATTAGAAGAATTAGTTTTATGTAGGACTGAGAAAGAACAAAATAAATATATTTTATTTAAAGAGAAAAGTATTCAAAAATTAGTTTTATTAGGAATACTGGATTCATTAAATGAGAATACTCGCACTGCAAAAATTAACAGGAAATATTATAGAAATAATAAACTAGATTTGGATATTAATTCACATTTAATAATTGAAGATCTTGAACGCAATTTAAATAATTTATAAAGCTTTTTGATTGGTATCTTGTAAATATAGTGGAAGAATTAAGTCCCTATAATAAAATCAACAAAGAAAAATTTACTTTTGATATAGAGTACTTAGATATTTTATCATTTAATTATACTCAAACACTAAATCGGTTTTATACACCTGATACAAAAATTGAATTCATACATGGTCGTGTAGGTAAAAGCTTAGTTCTAGGCATTTCCGATCTTAAAAATGAGTTCTTAAAAAAGTTTAAAAATTACAGCTTTACTAAATATCATCAAAAATTGTTAAATAATACTGACTATCTTTTTTTAAGAGAAAATAAAAAATTGATGTCATTAATTGATTCAAATTCTATTGGTCAACAAAATATTAACATCTATATTTGGGGGCATTCATTAGCTGAATCAGATGAATCTTATATAAATGAAATCTTTTCATTTAATCAAAAGCCGAATGTTCAATGTCTTGTAACTGTCTATTTTCATAGAAATGATGCACCTCGGCTTTTAAATAATTTATTAGATATTCTAAAAAAAGATAAAGTTGAGTTATGGATGAAAAAAGGCTGGCTTAAATTTGAACAAAATCCTGATATAGCTAAATTGAATAATATAGAACCTGTTGAGCTGTCTAAATTAGCTGAGGCCTAATTCGCACCTAACTTTCTATCTGCTAAACTATACCTACTCAACCAAGTAGGTGTAGTTGTTTGAGATCAATTTTCTCATGAAATACTTTTTTATCTTTTTAGACACCTTGTGAATACGGTGTTTTAAGCCACTTATAACTCAGTGTATTTCCCCCAACTTTAATTTAAACACTCAATGCTTGGCATTGGGCTGACGCATCTCTCCCTAAAAATAGTGTGTAGCCCCCCAAGCCTAAAATATATGTAGAAAAACAATGCAAAAAGTTAAAACCGCCACCTTAAACCGTGCCACGCTAATGTTCCCATTGGCATTGGTGCTGTTTGAATTTTCCGTCTATATCGGCAACGACTTGGTTCAGCCTGCCATGCTTGCCATTACCAAAGACTTTGGCGTGAGCAGTTCATGGGCACCATCTTCCATGTCGTTTTACTTGTTGGGCGGAGCATGTGTCGCATGGTTACTCGGTCCATTGTCCGACAGACTTGGAAGAAAAAAAGTATTACTTGCGGGCGTAATATTTTTTGTGCTGTGCTGCTTACTAATTTTACTGACGAAAAATATTGAAAGCTTTTTGGCGCTGCGCTTTTTACAAGGCATTGGCTTAACGGTTATTTCCGCCGTCGGTTATGCGGCTATTCAGGAAAACTTTGAAGAACGCGACGCGATTAAAGTCATGGCACTGATGGCCAATATTTCATTGCTTGCACCCTTACTGGGACCTGTGATCGGTGCATTTCTGATTGATCATATCTCTTGGCATTGGGGTTTCGTTGGTATCGCATTTTTGGCCTTTTTAAGCTGGTTTGGGTTAAAGGCAAAAATGCCGGAGACTAAAGTCAGCATTCCAAGACAGCCGATCAGTTATATTCTGGATGACTTTAGACAGGTTTATAAAAATAAACGCTTTTTGGGAATGGCTTTGGCATTGCCGATGGTCAGTATGCCGTTGATGCTGTGGATTGCACTTTCACCAGTCATGTTGGTGGAAGAGTTGGGCTTTAGCAGCATGCAATATGGCTTGGCACAGTTTCCGGTACTGGGTGGATTAATCCTTGGCAATATCGTGCTGATTAAAATTATCGATAAACTGGCTTTGGGAAAATCAGTTCTCATCGGTTTACCGATTATGCTCCTCGGAACTGTGGTTTTACTGGCTGGGGTGATCTGGCAGGATTATCTGATCTGGTGCCTAATTGCAGGCATGACTTTAATCAGCTTTGGTGAAGGCATCAGTTTTTCGGTGCTGTACCGCTTTGCGCTCATGTCATCAGAAATATCGAAAGGTACAGTCGCAGCCGCCGTTTCAATGCTGTTGATGTTCAGCTTCTTTATTATTATTGAACTGGTTCGGATAATGTATGAGCAATACCATCTTTGGGCTTATGCAGTGGCCTGTTTTATTTTAATTGCACTGTGGTTTAGTTTCCCTCGAGCGATGCTTAAAGAGATTTTAAAAGAACGTAAACAGCGTGGAGCGTTTTAAACATTAAGTCCACACCGTTCTCTCCTTCGAAAATGCAGGAGAGGACGAATGAATTTCAACTTAAAGAAATAGTTTTTATTCAGCGATTGGCTGTTCAAAGTTCTTTAATTTGCGATCGAAAACAAAAGTGCCAAACGGTAAAATGGATGCGATTAAACCCAATATAAACATGGTAATCGACCATTTCTGTCTTTCGCAAACGGTAAACAGAACAATCAAAAACAGGATAAACAGTACGCCGTGTCCCATGCCGACATATTTCACTAAAATCGGATTATCCAGCATATATTTCATCGGCATCGCGATAAACAAAAGCAGCAGAAAGGAAATACCTTCTAAAAGACCAATGACACGTAAAGTTTGAATATTCATGCTCATGCTTAAATTAATCAGAATCAAGCATGAGTTTACTGAGTATTGTCGCGGTAGTGAATTAAAAAATAAATATATTTTTAAAATATATCAAATACTTATAACCAACTATTTAACTCGGATTATTTAATTTCCTGCTTCAGCAGTTGGCTGTGTAAATCTATAAATTCAGGCAGCGTTTCCAGTAATAAACTGATCTGTTTCAGTGCCAATAATAAATTTTCAGACAAATTTTCTTGTGTGCTCATCTGTTGAATGTCTTGCAGCTTGTGCTGAATTTTGTCCATATCCAAAGCTTGTTGCTGTAACAGTACGGCAAATAGCGTGTCTTTACACCACAGCATTAAATCCAGCACTTGCACGTCTTGCACCTGTTCACGGTGACTGCCCAGAGCCGAAACATAACTGAGTTGACTGTGGCTATAGACCAGATAGCGAAAGGCCGCATGAATCAGTGCCTGATTTGGATTAGGCTCGGTACTTAAACTGGAAATCATGCTCGATAATTCAATCTGCGCATTGTGTGCGGTACGACGTGCTTGACGGTAATCCAGGCTGTTGTTTTTGCCAAACTGATATTGTTTCACCACCGCATCGAAATAGTTCAAAGTGGCTTGGTTGCTTTTTTTGATGGTGCTAGAAATATTACGGAAATTCCAGTCCGGCCAGATAAAACTGACCGCAAACCAGGCAATCAGACAGCCTAAAATGGTGTCTACAATTCTAGGCAAAATAATGGCATAGCCTGCGCCTTTTAAATTAAAAATCAGCAGCACCATTAAAGTGGCCATCAGGGTTGCCATGGCATATTTTTTGGAACGCAGATAGAAAAAACACACGCCAGAAATAATGGTCAGAACCAGTTGCCCTTCAATACTTGGAACAAAATATAAAATTGGCATACCTAAAAGGACACCTAGAAGGGTACCTAAAGTACGTAGTTTTAAGCGGCTTTTGGTGGCGAAATAACTGATCTGACAGACGAATAAACTGGTCAATAAAATCCAGTAACCATTTTTGGCGAAGGGCATTAATGAGATGGCATAACCGACCGCAAAAACAAAGGCAATCCGCACCGCATGCCGAAACAGCGCTGAATTAGGCGTAAGATGTTGTTTCAGTTTTAGCCATAAATCCGGGATATCCTGAATATCATCATCCAGTAAATTTAGATTTTCCTGATGCTGCAAATAATTCTGACGATAATTATTTTGTTCATGACTCAAATTTAAAAACTGTTCCTGAATTTTTTTCAGATTACGCAAAATCAGCAGCAGGTTTTTCACTTCCAGATTCTGCGGATTTTCTTCAATCCATAATTGAATCGAATTTTCCAGATTGGCAATCGCAAGATCGGTGTACGAATTCGACTGATAAGTCTGATGGGTCAGAATATCGTGCGCCAGTTTCTGACACGATAAGACATGCAGCTTTACATTTTTTTGAATCCGAAAAATCAGGTCGGTACGGCTAAAGTTTTGATGAATATTTTCATAATGCAGATAGTTTGATGTCGCCTGTTCATGAATATCTTGCGCTAAAAAATAAAGATTGAGCCAGTAAATGGTATTTTTATTGGCACGCGATGCCTTTAAACGGGTCAGTAACGATGCTTTGGTGATATTTAGACTTTGTACCACTTCACTGTTCTTTAAGGAAAGCTCATACAGTAGCGGTTCAATATTGTCGGTATTATCGGGATCAAACAGACGGGCTTTAGCCAATAGTAAGTCAGCAATGGCATTGAAATTGGCGGCTAAATTGTCCTGGACTGCTTGAGTCGGTTTGAGTAAATAAAAGAGGATCGAAGTCAGACCATACCACAACGCACCCAGTACAAAATAGCTGGGTTGCTGATACCACTGGCTGTATTCCCCCAGTCCAAACATGGTGTAAATGGATAATAAAATCGTGCCAAAAGAAATGGTGGCATAACGCTGTCCCAGTGCACCCATTAAAATAAAAGCGGCACTCGATAGCGATAAATACAGGATAAAAAGCAGTTTATAAGGATAGAGAAATTCAAGAATGCTGCTGACGCCAAAAAACAGGATACAGACATAAATCAGATTGCGCAGACGAATACTCAGGCGGTCATCAAAGTCGGTCAGGGCAGTGGCAATAGCACCCAAAGTCACTGGAACAATTAAGGACTCATAACCTAAAAACACTAAGCCTAAGGTGGTTCCGGTCAGGACAATAAAAATCTGCAAACAATAAATTAAAATGGAATTGGATTTAAAGCGTTGAATTAAGTCTTTCAGGCTATTCACGATTTTTCTAAAGATCAATTATTGTGAATATAGCCTGAGCTTTTTTAGGGGCTGTGTCAATTTATGCTTGTGTTAAAGAGCATTGGTTTTTTAAGGATGTAGCAAGGTATGAAGCAAAAAGCAGGGTTTTGACCTGCTTTTTTCTTTATATTTTTTAGGCTAATTATTTAATCAAGCCACAGGCAATACGATCGCCACCACCGCCCAGAGGTTTAGGTTGATCGGCATAGTTATCGCCACCGGCATGAACCATAATCGCTAAACCTTGAATGTCGGCCAGTTTTAAACGCGGTGCAACCAAAGTCACCTTCGCGTGTCCTTGAGCATCCACATTTAATAAAGGTAAATCACCTAAATGACCGGTAAGTGGCGTTCCGTGATGAGGCGCTTGGTTCGGGTTAAAGTGACCGCCCGCTGCAATGGCCGCACCGATTTTTCCATCTTTTTCAGCCGGGTCACAAGAACCTTTTTCATGAATATGGAAACCGTGTGGGCCGGGTGGCAGTTCAGCCAGGTCAGTCGTAAGCACTAAACCTGCTGGACTGTCTTTGAATTGAATCGTACCAATGGCTTTACCTACACCTTGGGCCGATACCGCATGAACAGTCGTCTGATGAGGAGCCTCATGAGATGAGCTCGGGGAGTTTGCACAGCCCACCATTGCAAAACCAGCAATGGTACAGAGTGTCGTTAATTTGAATAGTGAAGAAGACATTAAGTTGCATCCTTTTGTTTTATTATGACCTTGACCATTCAAACAAGGCGACGGATGCAACTCAATGCTAATTAAGTATTTGAATGTATGAGTTTCTTAAACTTTAAGCTTAAGTTTTATCTGGGGTGGACTCGTCTTTATCATCATCCAGATCATACGCCATAGTGGATTTTGGCAACATGAAAGGCCCAAATTCATTGGTTTCATGCAACCATTCACGCCAAATCGCCAGCAACACCGCAAGAATCACCGGACCAATAAACAGACCCACCAGACCAAAACTGGCAATACCCCCTAATACCCCGAACATGATCAGCAAGAATGGAATTTGGGTTGCACCCGAAATCACCAGTGGACGAATCACGTTATCTGAAGTACTGACAATAGAGACACCCCAGACCATGACGCCAATGGCTTCCATAGTCTGTCCTTGAGAGAACAGCCATAAGGCAACTGAACCGTAAGCAATCGGTGTTCCAAACGGAATCAGTGCCAGGATGAAGGTCACAATGGTCAGTACCATTGGGTTGGATACGCCGGCAACAAAATAACTTAAACCAGCTAATACTGCTTGCGCCACCGCAGTTAAACCGACGCCATAAACCACAGCACGTGTCGTTTCAGAAATGGTGTCTAAATAATGATGAACCCGTGGGCCAATGATCATTTCCAGCGCCTTGCTGACCTGGTTCAGAATAGTTTGACCATCACGGTAGAAAAAGAACAGCGAAAGTACCGCAAAACACAGCTTAACAATATTTTTGCCAATCTCATTGAGAACGAAACGACCATAATTGAGATGACCCTGAATCCAGATGGATACACTCTGTATAATACTGTTCGGATCAGTATTGATATCCTTTAAGGTTCGGCTGACTTCCTTGCCTATAAACGGTAAATCGCGAATAAATTGCGGAACATTTAAATGACCTGAGAACACCTGTTTTTGCAATTCATAATATAAATTTCGACCTTCATGTTGCAGCATGAAAATACCGAAGGTCAGTGGAATACCGATCAGCAAAATAATCAGACTGATCATGATGGTTGCACTTAGGGTGGCACGTGAACCAGACTTACGATAAATCCATTGATACCAAGGCCAGGTCATATAGGCGATAATGGCTGCCCAAAGTACAGGCACAATAAAGTATTTGAGGACGTTAAAGCTCAAGAAAAGGAGGATGAAAAATAATCCAAATAATAATACTTTTTGTAATGTTGGCGCGTACTGTTGCACTGCATTCACTGATTTGTTTCTAAGGTCCATGCCATCTTAACTGAAAAAAAAGCTCGCGAAAATGAATGCCGAGTAAGTTCTCGTGAATAATCAATAAGCAAACACTGCTTCTGGACGGCAAGCTAGACCCTGTAAGCCCCTAAAACCATTTTGTCGGATCATCGATAATGGCATTTAAAACCGGTTGCCACTGGTTTTGCATGCTTAAATAATTTTTTTGTGTTTTATCAAACACGGTGAGTCCCTGCATAGCCAACTGACTATAAGCAGTGCGTTCAGAAATCCAGGCCACCGGTTGCTGTTCAATTTTATTGAAAAAATCTTGAATCTCTTTCGTGCTGGCACTGTTGGCTTTAACACGATTGGCAAGTAGTAAAATTTGTACTTTGCCTTTACGAATACGCTTGATGTCCTGTAAATGTTTTAAGAAACGGCGCGTGCTGTCGATATCGAAAAATGAAGGTTGTAAGGGCGTAATAATGGCGTGAGCTTCCCCAATCAGTTGTTCTGCATGCTCACCAGAAAGTGCACCCGGCGCATCTATAATCAGATATTCAATATTTTTAGGGGCATCACCAATTGATTTTTCATGTCGCCAGTCCAGGCTTTGAATTGGGGCAGCATTGTCAGGGCGATGTTTGAGCCATTGCAAAGTCGATTTTTGGTTGTCGGCATCTGCCAGTGCAACACGGTAACCTTTTTGTGCTAAAGCCGCAGCCAGACTGATCGCGGTAATGGTTTTACCACATCCACCTTTTTGATTTGCAATTAAGATTGTTTTCATGACCCTGACGATTTTATTCTGCTCCGCCCTAGCATATCATTGTTTGATGCGACGAATATGACACATGACAAAAGTCTTAAAGACCCATGTGGCGGCACTTTTTTGGATTAGGAAAAAATAATGTCCATTTGGATGGCAATGTTGATTGGTGGGTGTATAGGCGTGGTATTAACCACACTAATTTTAAGCAATACCCGAAATGGACGAGTCAAAGCAGAGTATGAACAATATATTGCCGAGCTGGAGTTAGAGCATCAACAGGCTTTAATCCATGCACAAAAGCGTAGTGTAAATACCAGTCGCGCCGTGTTGAAAGGGAAAATGGCAGAGCAAATGGCACCGATTATGCCTGAGTTTCAATACTTGCCCAGTGATGCCAAATTCTTGGGTGATCCGGTCGATTACGTAGTATTTGATGGCTATACCGATTTACGCGATGGTGAAGGGCGAGCTGAGGATATAGAAGTGGTGCTGATTGATATTAAAAGTGGTAGCGCACGACTCACCAAAGGGCAACAAGCGATTGCTCAAGCCATTCGCGATGGCCGGGTTCGTTTTGAAACCATTCGTATCGATTTTGATGATTAATATAGTGTAGCTAAACAGGTTGCCCAGATTCAATCCGGGCAACAATCACTATGCTTTTTCAGCCCGGGCAAAGAACATGCGTCTGCCAATTTTAGGAATCCCGGTGGCATCAAAATAATGCTGTTCTTTAAAGCGAAAATTTGCATCCAGCAGGGCTTGCTCAATATTGCGATTCAGGTGACATCCATCTGCCAGACGTTTTTGCAGCGGAGTCAGCAAATTCTGTAAATGCTTAAGTGTCTTGTTGTCCTGATATTGAACATGCTCAATCAAATGTAAAGTACCAGTCGGTTTGAGTACCCGATGCAGTTCATTTAAAGCTGGGGTTAAATTTTCAATACTGCATAAAGTCCAGGTGCTAACAATGTGTTCGATACTGTTATCTGCAAAAGGCAGCTTTTCTGCACTCGCCTGAACATGCTGCACATGTATCGCACTTTCATGCACACGTTGAATAGCGAGTTGATAAATATCTGGATTCGGTTCGAGTGCGTATAGCGTATCGATGTTTTGATAAAAGGGCAGATTTATCCCGGTTCCAAAACCAATTTCTAACACTTCACCTGAAATCGGTAACAGTAATTCACGACGCTGATCCATCAAGCTCGGCGTTTGCATCACTTGATTAAGCAAATGTGGGAAAATATGTTGCTGATAAAATTTATAAATCATTGATCGCTTAATTTTTCTTTATATCTATTTAGATTAATAGAAATTTCCTTCAATTAATAAGACAAAAAAGTGACTGAATATATCTATATTGTTACCAAGTCCATATGGTGATTTAAGTTTCATGATTTAAGATAAAAATTGAAAATAAAGAAATTCGCTTTGAGGTACACAGATGACTAGACAATTATTATTTAGTGTTTTACTTGCAACCACCATGTTACAAGTAAGCGCCAGCGCATCTGTCGATCATAATATTGCTAAGGGTTTAGCGCCGGTTGCTAAAGACCAATCAATTAAAAAGCTACAATCTTTTAGAGGTGATTTTCGTATTTTAGGCTCAAAAATTTATACCAGCGATGAGCAAGCCAAGTTTTCTCCAATTGATTATGCGGTAAGTTGGGGCTTATTTGCGGAGCCTGAAATTGCACGACATATATCGGTTAATCAGTATGACCGTTACCTGAACTGGAAGATTGACCGTTTACCGGTACCAAAAGAGCAAGCCATGCAGATGGTGTCAAATATGCATATTATTCCGGCAAACCCACAGATTGCCAAACAAATTAAAAATGTAAAACGGGGTGATCTGGTACGTTTAACCGGGGAGCTGGTTGAAATTAAAGATAAAGATTTGGTCTGGACTTCATCTCTAACCCCGACCGATACGGGAGATGGTGCCTGCGAGTTATTTCGCGTCAGTTCAATTGAATGGATTGAAAAAGTAAAAGGTTAATCCTTTTTAAATCGCTTTCTTGCGTACTCGAAAGATTTTTCGAGAATACTCACCTTTTTCTAAGGGGTGAATAACAAGCCCACTTAAGTAAAGTGGGCTTGTTATATTCTAAGACTTATATCAGAAACTTATTTCGCTGTTAAAGCTTGACCTTCGAACTGAATGCCATCCCAACCATTTTGCATAAACTGGCGAATATTCTGGTGATCGGTTGAATCAGGCGTCGCTAATACAGCAGCATAGTGTTCAGCGAATAAACTTAAGGTTTGTGCCTGATCTAAACCATTCAGTTGAGCAAAAGAAAATACTTTGGCACTGCCCTGATTTTCAGTCGCAGCATTGGCTTGTTGCCCATTTTTGAATGCGGTTGGCGCATGGTTATAACGGGCTTCAATATATGCAATCACATCTGCAAATTTCGCTTCGCCTGCTTGAAGTTGTGCCAATAAATCTTGAGCCATAATTTTCTCAATCCATACAAATAGTCAATTTAACCGCCAGACTATAACAATTTTTATGTGTTTTATTCAGCATTATTTCTTTGTAAAAAATACAGATTCATGCAAAAGTATTGTTCAATGAAAACAGGGTTGTGTAGATAAGACATGTTATACACATCCGATATTGGACGAAATAAATGAGCTGGTTATTGGTGGCGATGGGTGGGGCGATTGGCGCAAGTTTGCGTTATGGTGCAGGGGTATTTTTGCTTAAACCGACCAGCGTATTTCCCTGGACCACATGGTGGGTCAATATTTTTGGCTGCCTGCTTGCAGGAATATTCTTTGCTTATAGTCAAAAATTTCCCAGCTTACAAAATGAAGCACGGCTGTTTTTGATGGTCGGAATTTTAGGTGGCTTCACCACATTTTCCAGTTTTGGTTTAGAAACCTTTCAGTTATTGAAACATGGCCAGACCACACTCGCTTTAGGCTATGTGATCTCAAGTGTCATCATTGGAGTGATGGTTTTGGCATTGGGTTTTTATTTGTTTCAATGGTTATTACACAGCAAATAAAAGCTGAACGTTTTTGATAAAAATACAATAGATAAAAAAAAGAAGCCTAAGTGGAGGAGGAGGCTTAGGCTTCTTAATAATGAAAAAAATAACAACATCAGCTTAACTGAATATTAACTTATTGTGTGCGTTTGAAACGCGCAAAACGTTTATTGAAGCTTGCCACACGTCCTTCATTACTGGTTTGACGTTGTTCACCTGTATAAAACGGATGCGATGCACTGGAAATATCTAAAGTTACATAAGGATAATCCTGACCTTGATAACTCTTGGTGTGTTGGCTTTGTAAGGTGCTACCAATAATGAAATAGGCATCCGCATTGGTGTCATGAAACAGGACTTCACGATATTCTGGATGGATATTAGCGCGCATAGTTGACTCCAAAACTATTATTGATTTAATTATGTTATAACATAACATCCGCTTTGGCAAATAAAACCCAAATCAGAAACTTTATTTGGGTTGTATGAAAGGTTTATTGACGCGGTGGTACCAGTTCATCAAACAGGTCATTGAGATTGTCATGCATTTTTAAATGAATCATATTCCAGTAATGACCAGATACGGTACGATTAACCATCAATGTTTCTGGCGAAGGCTTGAATACATCCCAATATTTCAATGAAGGCTTAAGTAGTTCCATGCCATCATGATGTGCGGAATTTTCTTCAAAATCGTACATGGTGCTAAGGGGGCGCATTAGGACTTCTAACCAATGCCTGTAAAGGTCAGCCGGGAATTTTCCTTGTTCTGAAATGGCATGCAGGGCATCCAGCTGTTGTTCCATTTCCGCAATATTGCCTTCACGGGCAGACTGAATCAAATGCTTAAAGTGCTGTACAGTTTCACCGGATAATACTTTTACACCACCATAATCGTAAATAACCACGGTGCCATCTTCACGAAACGCAAAATTGCCCGGATGCGGGTCGCAATGAAAGCGTTTTAAATAGAAAATCTCTTGCCCAATGGCACGAAATAAACGGCGACCCAGTTCATTACGGGTGTCTTGGGACCAGGTACTTGCAGTTTCAATACTTTCACCTTGCTCTAGGCTCAAGGTTAAAATATGTCGTGAAGAATAGTCTTTATAGACTTGCGGGATAATAATCTTATTGTCCAAAGCTTCATGAAATGTACGCGCCACTTCTAAATTTTGCGCTTCAATTTCATAATTCAGTTCATTGTCTAAACTTTCCTGAATTTCCTTGAAAAGTTGATCTTGTAATTTACGATCAACCTTCAATACACCCATTAAACGTAAAGCCAAACGGACTTGTTTCAGGTCGCTTTCGCAGGCTTCATCGACACCTGGATATTGTACTTTAACCACAACTTGTTGCCCGTTCGGCAAGAAAGCTTTATGCACTTGGCCAATAGAAGCTGCGGCAAAAGGTTGTTCATCAAAGTGTTTAAAGATTTGATCGAGCGGTTTACCCAACTCTTTTTCGACTTGAGCTTTAATTTCAGCAAAAGGCATTGCAGGGGCCTGACGCTGTAATTTGCTAATGGCACGCGCGACTTCAGGCGGGAAAATGTCTTTATATTGTGACGCAATTTGCCCCACTTTCATGACTGCACCCTTCATTTCGCCAAGGGTGTCTGCAATTTGTAGACCTATGTCTTGAAAAAGTTTACTGCGAGAGGCATTTTTTTGTTCTTCATCGGCATTAAAATTTTTGATTGAATTTGAGACGGTTTTAGTTGCAATGCTCGCCGTCATACTGGCAAGTTTTAGAAAACGACGACCGGGTGTGCTAGCCGTTTTTGCCATGCGATATTCCTCAAGATCATCATAGAAGTGTTTTAATGATCATAGGCGTTAAACTTGATATTTCCTACTTTAAATTGTTAAAAGCTGCATTTTTACTGTGCAATTTTAAAAATTAAAAATATTTTTTGTAGCTTAAATGGATGGAATGGTTGTGATTATCTTTTATTCATATTGTTATTCATCTCATTCCTTTTTCATGAGAAAAGGAATGAGATCGAGATGTTTAAGCAGTTTTGATCCGGTGATTAATCCGATATAAACGGGTCAATAACAGCACACAGGCAACAGTTAGACCAACAATCAAACCGACCCACACTCCAGCCGCTTTCATTTCTGTAAAGCGTGCCAAGTAAATACCCACAGGCAAGGCAATCACCCAGTAAGCGATCATAGTGATCCACATTGGTCCTTTGGTATCTTGCATGCCACGCAGGCAACCTGCTGCACTGACTTGCCATGCATCCATTAACTGATAGGCAATTGCAAATAACAGCAGATACATTGCCACTTGTGCCACCTCATAATCAGAAGTGTAAATCGAGACAATTTCAGGCCGGAAGAACCAGATGAGAGCCATAGTGGCAAGGGCTAAAATTGTCCCGGTCAGTAATCCCAGATATTGAACTTTACGCATCGCCTGCCAGTTTTTCTCACCATAATAAGTACCAATACGAATGGTGAGCGCAATTGCGAGCGACATTGGAATCATAAACAATTGCGAGGTCACGGAAATGGCAATCTGATGTGCTGCAACCAGGGTTTCACCCAAAGGACTTAATACAATCGCGGCGGTACTGAAAATACTGACTTCAAAAAAGATCGCTAAACCAATGGGGAAACCAAGCTGTAAAATACGTTTTACCCAGTACGGATCAATTTTTTCCCAAGCGGCAAAGACTTGGGTTTTACGGTAAGCTTTATTTTTAAAAACATAGGCGGCCAAAGCAATAAACATCAACCATTGCAAAATAGCGGTGGCGAATCCACAGCCGGCACTGCCCAGTTCAGGAATCGGACCAAGACCATACATAAAAATAAAGTTCAATGGAATCAGTGCGATCAACGCACCTAGACTAATTACGGTGACAGGGCGTGGATAGCCCAGTGCTTCAGAATAACCGCGTAGCGCTGCATACATGGTGACTGCCGGCATACCTAAACCAATAGCATGCAAGAACAAGCTGGCTTTTGGCAGTAACGCTTCAGGTACGCCTAGAACAGGCAACAAAAACGGCATGACTTGTAAAATCAGTGCTGCAATGATTCCGAGAATAAATGCCACCCAAAGCGACTGCCGTGCAATGGTGGCAATTTTTTCAGGGGTGCGCGCCCCATTGGCTTCTGCAACCAAAGGTGTGGTCGCAATCATGATGCCACTGAATAACAGCATCACCGGAATCCATAAACCTACACCAACTGCAATGGCAGCAAGGTCGGTTGGGGAGAGATGTCCCGCCATAATGGTATCAATTAAACCCAAACCTGCTTGGGCGAATTGGGTGATTAAAATGGGAATCATCAAATGAAAGAGTTGCTTTAATTCAAAGCGGTTTGTTGTCGTTAAAGCAGTGACATTAGACACAAAAAATACTCATTATTTATTAATAAAGATCATGACCGTTAGCGTTGCAAAGTAAGCAGTACGCCAACGAAAATAATCATACTTCCTAAAAGGCGTTGCCAGTTAATCGAGGTTTTTTCAGTCCCAAACCAGCCAAAATGGTCCAGTAATATCGACATGGCGATTTGCCCAAAAATAACCAGTCCGGTCAGGATGAGAAAACCCAGTTTAGGGACAGCATAAATACTCAAACTGATGGCATAAACGCCTAAAAAACCACCTAACCAAAGAAACCAGGGAATTTGGATTAAAGTTGCAAAATGAGGTTTTTCTGCGGACTGAAAAAAAACCAGTATGGCAAGTACTATTGTACCAACCAAAAAAGATAAAAGGGCAGCTTGCAAGGGAGAATGTAAATATTCACGTAATTGGTTATTTAAGGCATTTTGCAAACTCATCGCAACACCGATGCCCATCGCAAGCGGTAACAGAAAAAGTAACTGACTGGATATTTTCATCATATTAAGTATGTATTCTTGTTGAGTTTTTCTTAGTCTAAAACAATCATCCACAGTATTCTTTAGCGTCTTGATGCAGTCATGTTAAAATATATTTCCCGTTTTCTGTTGTTTTGAGCTTATTCCTTGGCTGAATTAAATCCTGCACTTGTTCCATTGTCTTTATATATCCATATGCCTTGGTGTGTGCGTAAATGTCCGTATTGCGACTTTAATTCGCATGCAGTGCCAGACGGGAAACTGTCTTTAGATTTAGAGCAGGAATATTTACAAGCTTTGGTGGCAGACTTTAACACCCAGGTTGAATTTGCCCAAAATCGCAAGATTCATAGTGTTTTTATTGGGGGTGGGACGCCGTCACTGATTTCTGCCAAAGGTTACGTGTGGTTATTCGAGCAACTTAAAAGCATTATTGCCTTTGAAGATGGCTGTGAAATTACCTTGGAAGCCAATCCAGGAACCGTGGAACATGATCCTTTTGCGGAGTATTTAGAAGCAGGGATTAACCGTCTTTCGATAGGAGTACAAAGTTTTAATACGGATCACCTAAAAAAATTAGGTCGTATTCACAGTAATAATGATGCGATTAATGCGATTCATTTAGCCCGTGATGCCGGTTTTGAACGTATCAATGTGGATTTGATGCATGGCTTGCCGGAACAGACGCTAGAGCAAGCTTTAAATGATTTAAAACTGGCGGTGGAAAATGGCGCTACTCATGTATCGTGGTATCAACTCACCATTGAACCGAATACAGTATTTTTCCGCACTCAACCTGTTTTGCCAGTTGAAGATGTGCTGGAAGAGATTCAGGAACAGGGCGAGGCATATTTAAAAGCCAATGGTTTTGTGAATTATGAAGTCTCGGCCTGGCGTAAGGAAAAGCCTTCTGCACATAATCTCAATTACTGGCAATTTGGTGATTATCTGGCAATTGGCGCGGGAGCGCATGGCAAAGTAACACAGCCTGATGGTGTGTATCGTTTTCAAAAGACCCGTTTGCCAAAGGATTATTTGGCTAAAGTTCCCGCTGAGCATCTTCAGTTTAAAAAAATTGAAAATGAAGACATGCCGTTTGAATTTATGATGAATGCCTTACGTTTAAATAATGGCGTAGACGCAAAACTTTATCACGAGCGTACAGGTTTAGACTTGATTACTTTAAATGAACTTTTAAATTCATTACGTGCTAGAAAGCTCATGGTTGAAGATCAAAACCGTTTGTCTTGTACCGAGCAGGGGCATGTGTTTTTAAATTCAGTGCTGGAAGAGTTTCTTTAATAAGATACTGCTCTCTAAGAAAAAATTGGATACACGATAAAGCCCTCGATAACTGTTTGAGGCATGAGATGCATTGCACTGCAAGATTAAAAGCTTAATGTCTCTGCCAGGAACAAAATAATTAGACGGTATTTGACGAGTTTTGCGATGAGAATATTTGAAACATGTTTCAAATATTCATAAGGTGGTTTTGTTCTTGTGCAGCTGCTTTGCTGTTCATGATGAAACTAAAGTAATGAATGAGCTTCAGCTATAGAATTACCTAAAATAAAAGCGTTCACAGCGGAGTCTTACTATTTGTGCATCGTATAAAAGGAGTTCGTTTGTTTCTTTTGAAAAAAGAACTAAAAATTTCCGCCATTCACAAAACTTGTTGTACTTCCTCAATTGAACTATTCTCTCGCAAAAACATTATTTTCAAATTTAGAGTAGCTTGTGAAGGGTATTTACGCGTATCTATTTAATGAAATAAAAATAGTGGATAAAAATCAAAATTTTGACAACTCATAGAGTGTGAATTTGAAGTTCGAAGCTTGATAAAAAGAGTGTCTTAGTGCTCTTTTTTATTAACGATATTTGCGGGTATCTGGGGAAATTTGGAGTGCGAACCATTGTAATGGTGCTTATTTTTTAAAAAAGAAACCTTTGTGATCTTTAATTTATATCTAAATGGCGAGTCGATTGAAAATATTCAGCTTTTACCAATTTTATTTTTTTATGTATTAATTTTCATTCGATAAATACGGCCTAAGAATTGGCCGCTATTGCCTATGGTATATAAAATATAGAGCTGATGGTTTTGACTATCTACCGTTAGGCCTTTTGGCTCCCAATATTGAATGGCAGGATTGGATAAGGTATCAAAATGACCGAGTGTCACATGATCCATTTTTTGAATCAATTTGCCTGTTAGGTTATAAACATAAATTCTTTTAGGCCCTTTATTTTTATTTCCACTTAACAGATACACATATTTTCCATCAGTAGTTAGACCTTGAAATGCAGATTTGTCATGAGTGAAACCTGAATCAATAGGCCATTCATCTTCATACAAGAAACGAATATCGGTTAAGTTTTTTTGGTTAATCAAATCTAATTTAAAAATACGGATGACATTCATTTCATAGTTATTCCCTCGTACCAGCAGATATTTTCCATCGGGGGTGATGGAAGGCATGGTATTGGTCATCTGGTTATATGTTTTATCAAATACCTGAATCACTTGAGTATTGCTGGGTCCTGCATTAGACATATATTGAAATTTGACCATATACCAACTCTTATTCGGAATGGCAGAGCCAGCAGAAGCAAAAATACAATCACTCAGCGGATCGACAGCAATGCCTTGATGACCAAACAGGGCTGAAGGTTTCTGAGCATCTTGTGCAGTCCATAAATTGGAGCTGTGGATTTTAAATCTGTTAATCACGCCTTGTTCAGGAGTGCCCTCGACATGCGTGGTGTACAAAAGCCCGTGCCTATGATCGAGCGCTAAGCCTTGAATAATATGATCATTACCCAGTCCTGTTCTGATCAGGGTAATCGACTGGGCAGTATCACCTAGGTTGGGAGGAGAAGAAGAATCAAAATTTTGTTCAAGATGATGAGTGTTTAGAGGGATAGTTGCACTATATCTCTGATAAAAGCGACTTAGAATCGAAAATATTTTTTTCATCTTCAAGACCAGCGGATTGATTTTTCATTATTCTATGCCTTTGAAAATTGAGCTTGCATTGAGATTATTGTAGCGTATAAAAAAGAGCACCGAAGTGCTCTTTTTTTAATTTAGACTTTACAACTTAGTAGTCAAAGCTGAAGTGTTCAGGTGCTAAAGAAATCATGGTTTTCGATGGATTCACCATGGCTTCGGCATGACCTTGGGTACGAGGTAATAAACGCTCAAAGTAGAAATCGGCCACTTTGATTTTTGCTTTATAGAATTCAGGCGTTTCTGTGCCGTTACCCGCTTCCAATTTCTCAGAAGCAACTGCAGCTTGTTGAGCCCAGTAATATGCCATCATCGCATAACCCGAAAACATCAAGAAATCTGTAGATGCTGAAGAGACGATATCACGGTCTTTACGTGCTGCAAGCATAATGCGTACAGTTAAAGCGTTCCATTGTGCACAAATCTTGGTTAAGTCCCATGCAAAACGGCGCATGTATTTGTTACGTGCATGACGACCACAGAAACGTAAAATTTCAGCCGTATAGTCACGAACCACTTTGCCTTTAGAAGAAAGCAGAACTTTACGACCAATCAAGTCGAGCGCCTGAACACCGGTTGTACCTTCATACAGGGTAGCGATACGCGCATCACGGACAATTTGTTCCATGCCATGTTCTTTAATATAACCATGACCACCGAACACTTGCATACCGTGGTTCGCTGCTTCAAGACCGAGTTCAGTCAAGAAACCTTTCAAGATTGGAGTGTAGAAGCCCAGTTTGTCATCATATTCCTCAAACTTTGCTTGGTCGCCTTGAGTCAGCGCATCCGTCATTTTGTCAGCAAGCTGTGCAGCATGATAAATCATGGCACGACCACCTTCAGCAATGGCTTTTTGCGTTAGCAACATACGACGCACGTCAGCATGGTGAATGATTGCATCAGCCACTTGGTCAGGGTCTTTCTTGCCTGATAGCGCACGCATAGACATACGCTCTTTGGCATACGGTAATGCACCCTGAAATGACAATTCTGCATGTGCAATACCTTGAACTGCTGTACCGATACGTGCAGTGTTCATAAAGGTAAACATGGCATGCAAACCTTTGTGCGGTTCACCAATCAGGTAACCTGTCGCAGCATCAAAATTTAAAACAGCAGTTGCAGAAGCACGGATCCCCATTTTGTGTTCAATTGAGCCACAAGTCACAGGGTTACGTTCACCCACTCCACCATCAGCATTCGGGGTAAATTTAGGCACGATAAACAGCGAAATACCGCGCGTACCTGCAGGTGCATCTGGAAGGCGAGCAAGCACAATATGGACAATATTTTCAGTCAGGTCATGTTCACCTGCAGAGATGAAGATTTTTGTCCCGGTAATTTTATAGGTGCCATCTGCTTGTGGTTCAGCTTTGGTTTTGACTTGACCTAAGTCTGTACCACATTGTGGTTCAGTCAAACACATGGTGCCCGACCAGGTTCCCGCAGTTAAATGCGGCATGTAGGTATTTTTTTGTTCTTCAGTACCAAATTGCATGATGGTATTCATACAGCCCATGCTCAAACCTGGATACATGGTGAATGACCAGTTGGCTGTCCCCATCATTTCAGATTTGATCAGGTTAAGCGACATCGGCAAGCCTTGACCACCAAACTCTTCAGGATAAGACAGACCTTGCCAGCCACCTTGTACAAATTGGTCATAGGCTTCTTTAAAGCCTTTTGGGGTTTTAACTTCGCCATTTTCAAAATGACAACCTTCTTCATCACCCGACTGGTTTAAAGGAGAAAGGACGTTTTCACAAAAATCTGCTGCACCTTCAAGAATCATATCTACAGTGTCAGCGTCGGCCAATTCGCCATTAGATAAAGTTTTATAATGTTCTGGGTAATTAAAAACTTCATTCATTAAAAAGCGAATGTCGTGTAAAGGAGCTTTATAAGCTGGCATAGTGTTAATCCTAATTTAGAAATAGTTTTGGATTACGAATCGATAGTTTGATTATTCACATTGTTCATCAAAATACATTGATGGTGGAGCCTTAGAAAAATGTCAGAAAAGCGAATAACAATGAGAATTAAACGGCTTAGAAAATCTTTTTTTGTTAAAGTATAAACTTTGATTTTGATCAAAAATTTACATTGATCAGTATTTAAGTATAAATAACATAAGGTATTTAAAAAGAAATCATGCAAATAAGATATTTAACTTTATGCTTAATGGCCTTAAGCCTAAGTGCTTGTTCACAACATGTCATTAAATCTAATGCTAATACTGGACAGAGCTTAGAGCAAAAAGCCGTTACAGGTTTAAATGCCATGTTTGAAACGTCGGGCTATGATTATCAAGGAAAATTGAATTTTCGGGCAAATTCAGCTTCAAATACGACAAAAACCTCGAAAGTGACTCAACAGGCAGTTGCGCCACAATTAGATCCTATATTACAGCATCAAATTGAACAATATCTTAATGTTCAAAAGGTAGGTTTAAGTCATCAGGAAAAGCAGCATTTATATACTGCCTTGGCAAAAGAACAGCTTCCATATACCGATCGGTCTGCTGCAAAAGAGGGATATGGTAGTAACTTTGATCAGTTTGCTTTGAACTTATTAAGTAATATTCAGTTTAGTTACACTGGTTCAGTGCATTATCGGCAAAAACTAGCCTCTTTAAATTTAGAGGCGAAATATGAAAAACCAACGCTTTTGGTGCATGCCAAAGTCCCGATGGTGGTTGATTTTAATGATTATAAATTCTATATCAATTATTTTTCACTCATGCCTTATTTAGTCAATAAAGATAGTCAGGCAAGTTTTGCCTATATTGATTTTTCGAAATATAAAAATGAAGTCAATCGTGTTGATTTTAAAAAATTGGCAAATTATTTAAAGCAAGTGAATGCACTGTCTTATGTATTGGCTGAACCGAAAGGGATTCAAGCTTTGCCGTTGAATGCCCAAGATAAAAATTTGGCGGTGGTGGAGAAAATTCGTTTAAGCACCACCTTGGAAAGACTCCAGCTGCAAATGGCTTTATATGAACAAGTCAACCGCCCTTATTTTCTGAACTCAGTGGTTGGAATTAAGGCGACAGATGCAGCTGCGGAGCAAGCAGTGACAACTGTAGCAGTACAGGATTCGACCCAGACTCAGTATAAAGCTGTCGCTTTAACAGGGGATGCCAACGATGTACTGAGTCCTGCTAAAGATGAAGCAACTGAATCAAGTTTGCAGTTAAGCCAATTAATCGATATGCATTTTAGTGCTTTAGGGCAAGGTGATACAGCAGAGCCAGCTCAAGCCGCGCAATCACAGTGTTCGACAGAGGGTGGGTCTGAGCACTGTGCTGAAACGGCTGCGGCAGCGGATACGGTTGTAACAGAGCAACGCGAAGATAGGAGCGTAGCGGATGCAGGGCAAACCGCAGATCAAGACGCGGATGAATATTTAAATCAGCAACAGTGTCAAGAATTGATCAGCCAGCCACAGCGTGCCACGATGGGCGCTTTAACCTTCTGTCAGCATAAATATGATTTAAATGCTTTTGCCAGCAAAGACAAAGAAGTCGATCAGCCAAAGTTGATCGATGCACTAAGCAGCTTGAGTCCTATTTTTGAACAATATGCGTCAGATCAATTGATGGATGTCAAAACATTTTCAGGCTTATGGGCGAAGCATCAAGCTGAAATTCAGCAAGTACTGAAAGCCAGTGCACAGCAGATACCACTAGTCATGGATGTCGGACTGGATGATCAAGGGCGCGCTACGCGGGTAGATTATGATATACAAATCGCCAGTAAAAAATATGGCACAGTCAATATTCAGGCCGATTTTAATATTCAGAATTATGGTCAGGCCAGCACAATTGACCGTACTCAATTACGTCAAGCCAAGTCTTTAGCAGAAATCTCTAAAGGGTCGGTAATTGAAAATATGGTTCGTGGTTTTTCTACTGCAGCAGAGGGAAAAGAAACTGAAACGGATATAGCGACAACCGTGAAAAATAAGCTGAGTTTTAATGAACAACTCAAGCAATTGGCAGAAAAAACGTATCAGCAAACCCATTCTTATACACAGACTTATCAGGCGTTGTGGGGAATGCAAATGGCAGCCCAAAATCGTGATTTGCTTAAAAACTACAATGCACAAAGCCTGCAAGAAATTGCACAAGTCTATGCCTATTGGTTTGCCAATGAACACGTTTATAACCCTACAGGTCAAGCGCTGAAACAGATTCAAGCATTGCAGAAGAAACATGATTTAGAACTGGATCAGCAGTTTAATCATGAGTTAGGCGAAGCGGTGTATCAAATCGTCAGCGCTGTGGTTGCAAAGGATGCTGAGGATCAGGCATGGCAGCAACTGGTTAAACAATATAAACAACCCAAAGCCATTTTTGCTCAGCACTATATACAGAACTTTAAACAAGAATACGATGTAGATCAGCCACAACACTTGAAAGCCGTTGCGGATATTTTGGCACAAGCCTACGTGGATTCAACCCAAAATCGTCTGTCTTTAAAGTCGATAGAAAAACTGACTTTAGAACAAGATGGCTATATTGATTTAGAGCTGTATCAAAAAAGCTATACGGTGTTAAAGGAAAAATTACACCCTAAAAAATAAGTATTAAAAAGAACCTCAGATGAGGTTCTTTTTTTGGGACATATTTAAAGAACAGATTTAAAGAAAATCTTTTAGCGCGGGTTTAACTCCATTCCAAATCGAAAAAGACTCAATCGCTTGACCCACCAGCATGCCGTAGCCTTCAGAAGTCGGAATACCTCGGGCTTTGGCCTGATCTAAAAAGCTCGATGGTTTGCCATAGGCCATTTCATAGGCATGTTTAAACTGCAAGGATTCAGGTAAAACCAGAGCATCACCACTTAGGCTGGCAGAAGTGGCATTAATCACAAGATCAAAATTACCTGCTAAATCATCTAAAGAAATCGCAGCAAGTGTAGCTTGGGGAACCGCCACTTTTAAATCGGCAACCAGCTGTTCGGCACGGGCAAGGGTACGATTGGCAATCACGATTTTTTTTACACCTGCCTGAACCAAAGGGTAGACTACACCGCGTGTTGCGCCACCCGCACCAATAATTAAAAGGTCAGTATTTTCCAGATTCCAATCCAGGGCTTTAATCGCATCGACCAAGCCCTGACCATCAGTATTATCGCCATATAGCTTGCCATCTTGCATCCAAAGCGTATTCACCGCTTTGGCAATTTTGGCCCGTTCTGTCAGAACTTGGCATTGTGCAAATGCTTGTTCCTTAAAAGGCACCGTCACATTCATGCCCATACCGCCTTGGGCAAAGAATTCTTTGATATTGGCTTCAAAACCATCTAGAGGGGCAAGACGTTTGCTATATTGCAGGTCAATTCCGGTTTGTTTAGCAAAAGCATGATGAAGTTCTGGTGAACGTGACTGTTCGATTGGATGACCAACCACCGCGAATTGTTTGCTCATTTCACAAGGCCCATGTGCGGAAATGGCATTCAATATACGTGATTTTTAACCCTAGCTAAAGTCGGAAAAAGAAAGAAAATCAAAAGTAAAGCATCTATAAAGTAAGGGTATAAGCGGAAAAATTAAAGTGTATTAAAATAATATCAAGGATTACAGATTTCGTGAACCATGTCTTCTAGCCACATTGCTGCGGTAAAGAATAAGGCAAATCCCGCAAATACACTGAATGCAATGGATAAGCTATCAGAAAGCGTATTATCTGAGGATAAGGTAATAGCAATAGAACAGAGAATAAGGGTGAAAATCGACCAAAATAGCATTACCTTATGATTTAAAATTTTATCTAACATTGTCTGCTCCCGAAAGCACGATTTTTTAATTGATATATGCTTTTCAATATGTGTGAATAGTAAATTTAATTTCTTAGTCTAAACGATTTTATAAAATCTACAGAGTCTAGTGCTGTAAGAAAATATGTCAGTAGAATTATTATGAATAAAATATGATGAATCTTTTATGACACAAAAATATTGATTTAAACAGGTTTTATTATTCTAAATTTTTAATTTTAGCTTCGAAGAAAATTATGAATATAAAAAAGTCCCTTTATCCAAAATAGAAAAAGGGATGAAAGTTTTTAAATATATTTAAATTATTGAAGTTCAGTTAACCAGTCCTGTGGTTTTAAATAATAGTCAGTTAAGCGTTTTTCAGCAGAATCTTCATCCCATTCCGGACGATATGACCACGCGGCAAGCGGCGGCATACTGACTAAAATTGATTCAATCCGACCACCGGTTTGCAGACCAAATAAAGTGCCGCGGTCATAAACCAGATTATATTCCACATAACGGCCACGACGGTACAGTTGGAAATCGCGTTGCGCTTTGGTATGCGGTTGATTTTGATGGCGCTGGAAAATCGGCAAGATCGCTTCTAAATAACCATTGCCGACAGCTTGAATGTATTTAAAGCAGGTTTCGAAATCCCACTGATTTAAATCATCAAAGAATATTCCACCCACGCCACGCTGTTCATCCCGGTGTTTCAAATAGAAATAATCATCACACCACTGTTTGTGTTCCGGATAAACCGTGTCACCAAATGGCGCGCAAAGATCATGCGCTTTTTGGTGCCACGCCAATACGTCTTGATCATCTGGATAAAAGGGGGTTAAGTCAAAACCGCCACCGAACCACCATACTGGATCTTGTCCTTCAGGCTCTGCCACAAACAAACGCACGTTGGCATGTGAAGTCGGAACATGCGGGTTTTTGGGATGAATCACCAAAGACACACCCATGGCCTGAGCTTTGGCACCGGCAATTTGTGGATGACGTTCAGTTGCTGAAGCCGGTAAGTTTGAAATATTGATGTGAGAAAACATCACACCGCCTTTTTCAATCACGGTACCATTTTGCAAAACACGTGAACGACCCCCGCCACCTTCCGGGCGCTCCCAATCATCAATTTCAAAATGAGCAGTGCCGCCACTCTCTAATTCTCGTTGTTCTAAACCTGCACAAATACGTGCCTGTAAATCGAGGAGAAATTCGCGAACGCGTTGAATATCAGCTGAAGTTGGGTGCTGCATAGATGACCTCTATTGCCTGATTTTAAGGACTGAATACATCAAAACACAAAGTCATAAAAAAAGTAAGGGATTTTTTAACATCTTGTAAAAAATCCCTGAATACTATGATTTATAAAGCTTTGTAAAGTGAATTAGAAGTCACCTTTTTTATACATGTGTGCCATACGTTCATGTTTGGTTTTTAGATATTCTGCGTTGAAGGGATTTAAGCCGACCGTAAGGGGAACACGATCAACCACATCAATACCCAGTTCTTCTAATGCGGCAATTTTTGAAGGATTGTTGGTCACCAGTTTGACCTGTTTAACCTTTAAATGATCCAGCATAATTATACACATGTCATAACGTCGTGCATCGGCTGGCAAATTCAACATAAGGTTGGCATCGACGGTATCATGCCCCTGATCTTGCAGGGCATAGGCGCGAATTTTGTTGGTCAGTCCAATGCCGCGACCTTCTTGGCGCAAGTATAAAACCACGCCTTGACCCACTTCATTTATTAACTTGAGTGTTGCCTGGAGTTGGGGCCCACAATCACATTTCAGTGAAGCAAACGCGTCACCCGTTAAACATTCAGAGTGAATACGAACCAGAACCGGATCAGTCGGTGCAGTATCGAGTCCTTTAGAAATTGCGACATGTTCTTCACCGGTTTGAGGATCTTGAAATACAGTGATTTTAAATTCACCAAAAGTGGTTGGTAATCTTGAAGTTGCGACAAACTCTATAGGCACTGCTTAACCCGTCAAATAGTTCATTAATTGGCTAAAGTATAGCGTAATGCTTGGACATTGGTAGAATTGCTACGCTGAAATTATGCAGAAGATTTTCTTTTTTGTATAAAGCGAACGATAATGGTTGATAAATAGTAAGATTATTCAGGATAATCTCGCTCATGAACAAACACCCAGTGTAGAGATTTGCCTCTAAACTGCATCGCTAGAAATGTGGCTGATTTAAAGGTGATACAATTCGACCATTGTGTAGGCTCGAACAACCCATTTACCTAGCTTAGGATTTGCCAGGCTTTAGAAGGCTTTGCCATTTATGTTGTATACAGAAATACCGACTCATCGCCCTGTAACACCGTTGCTAGATACGATTGACCATCCGCAACAATTAAGATTGCTCGAGCGCAGCCAATTAGAAAAAGTGGCGGATGAGTTGCGTCAGTACATTTTGTATGCAGCAGGACAAAGCGGTGGGCATTTTGGTGCCAATCTGGGTGTGATCGAACTGACGGTGGCTTTGCACTATTGTTTCAATACCCCGCATGACCGTTTAATTTGGGATGTCGGTCATCAGGCCTATCCACATAAAGCCTTAACCGGTCGCCGTGAACAACTTAGCACTATTCGTGCTAAAGACGGTTTAGCGGCTTTTCCTACCCGTGAAGAATCGGTATTTGATACCTTTGGAGTGGGGCATTCCTCAACAGCAATTTCTGCTGGACTGGGTATGACGTTGGCACGTCGATACCAAAAAGACCCGTGTGAAGTGGTGTCCATTATTGGGGATGGCGCGATGACTGCGGGTATGGCTTTTGAAGCCATGAATGATGCAGTGGCCCATAATGCTGATTTAATCGTGGTGCTGAATGACAACGATATGTCGATTTCATGCAGTACCGGTGGTTTTGCTAAGCATCTGGCGGCAATCTGGCAAAGTGGTCAATCGGTTAATATTTCAGAAACAGGCGAGGCTTTTCTCCAGCCGCATCCTGAATGGCTATATAACTCACGTTTACACAGTGCAGCTACGGATGCAGCGGATAACTTATTTAAAGCGATTGGATTTGACTACTTCGGTCCTTTTGACGGTCATGATGTCAAGCAACTGGTACAAGTCTTCGATGCAGTAAAAAAACGTAAAGGTCCGCGTTTAATTCATGTCTATACCAAAAAAGGTAAAGGCTTTGTTCCTGCTGAAGCCGATCAGATTAAATACCATGCCATCAGCAAATTAAATACGGCCTCTTCAAGCAATACAGCACCAAAATATTCCGATGTTTTTGGACAATGGCTGTGTGATGAAGCGGCACAAGATGAACGTTTGCTGGCGATTACACCTGCGATGTGTGAAGGTTCAGGCATGGTACAGTTTGCCAAACAGTTTCCTGAGCGCTTTTTTGATGTTGCAATTGCTGAACAGCATGCAGTCACCTTGGCTGCCGGTATGGCATGTGAAGGTTTAAAACCTGTAGTGGCGATTTACTCGACCTTTCTGCAACGAGGTTATGATCAGCTGGTGCATGATGTCGCTTTACAAAATTTAGATGTGACCTTTGGCATCGATCGTGCCGGTTTGGTCGGTGAAGATGGTCCAACCCATGCCGGTGCTTACGATTATGCCTTTATGCGTACCGTACCGAATATGGTGATCATGGCACCTAAAGATGAAAATGAATGTCGCCAGATGTTGCATACGGGCTATTTATATAATGGTCCTGCTGCAATTCGTTATCCGCGTGGCAATGGCATCGGTGTAGAAATTCAACAACAATTGACTGCTCTGGAAATTGGTAAAGCGGAAATTGTGGCCAGTTTTAATGAACAGCAAGATGAACAGATTAGTATTCTAGCTTTTGGCAGTCGTGTAACTGCGGCAATTGAAGCAGCCCAATCATTGACACAATTGCATGAGGTGGGTGTGCGCGTAGTGAATATGCGTTTTGTTAAACCTTTAGATGAACAGATGATTACAGCACTTGCCAGCACAACCAGTTTATTCGTCACTGTTGAAGAACATGCAGTGATGGCAGGCGCGGGGAGTGCGGTCAATGAATATCTGGCACAAGCCCAAATTGTTAAACCGACTTTGAATCTAGGTTTACCTGATATTTTCATGCACCAGGCTTCACATGCACAAATGTTGCAACAGGCTGGGCTTGATGCAAAAGGTATTGAAAAATCAATTGAATTAGCTTGGCTAAAGCTTGTACAAACCGTTTCATCTTGATTCATTAAATTTTAGCAACATTTTTTCCCTAAAAGCCCGCATATTTGCTAAAATATGCGGGCTTTTATGCATTATTCTTTATCAGTATCTTCAAATTTGTAGTGGGTGTTCAATGGAACCTATGGTGGTTATGGCTGCGCGTGCGGCTCAATTAGTTGGTCAAGAGCTTTTAAAAGCGCATCAAAATCGTCATAAACTCGATCTACAAGTCGAAGAAAAAGGGATTGATGGCCCGGTAACGCGTGTAGACCGTTACTTGGAACAGTTGACTATCGATACTCTACGTAAAAGCTATAAAAACCACAGCTTCCTTGGTGAAGAGTTTGGTATGCAAGAAGGTAAAGGTCACGACGCCGATTGGTGTTGGGTGATCGATCCTTTGGATGGTACTTTAAACTTCATTAACGGTTTTCCGCATTTCTGTATCTCAATTGCAGTTCAACATAAAGGCGTAACTCAACACGGTGTTATTTATGACCCTGTGAAAGATGAGCTTTTCTCTGCAAGTCGTGGTCGCGGTGCCATGATGAACCAACGTCGTATTCGCGTAAATATTAAAGACAGCCTGGAAAATACCTTCTTGGCTGTAGGCCATGCTTACCGTAATAAACGTAACGGTGAAGTGGTTTCTTATGCGAAAAACCATTTTGATTCATTATTAAACGTGACTGAAGGCGGCGCACAATTCCGTCGTTCAGGTTCTGCTGCCTTAGACTTGGCTTATGTTGCTGCTGGTCGTCTTGATGGTTACTTCGAACTTGGTTTGAAACCTTGGGATATCGCTGCAGGCGAGTTACTGGTAAAAGAAGCGGGTGGTACTGTAGTGGATGCACGTGGTGGTGCCGATTCTATGGATAATGGTCAAGTCATTGCTTGCTCTATGAAAATGCTTAAACCTCTAATGCAAGCTGTTGTTCCAGCTTGGGGCGAAGCTGCAAAGTAAGACTGCTTGAATCGAGTGATATGACAAAGAAAAAGCTCTCCAAGTGAGGGCTTTTTTATTGCTGGTCAAAGTTTATTTCTATCTTTAATGTTCATTTTAAATACTTTTAAAGTGATTAAGTTAGAAAACGGTATAGCTGATTAGAAGATTTTGCTTGAAAAATAAGCAAAATTGAGTGTTAAAATAGACTGTTACTGAAAAAAACAGTATCTATGCATAATTTAATCGAAAAAAATGATTACTTTTTAAAATGATTCTGTTATTATGCTGCCACGCACTTAAATTTCCGTTCTTTACCTGAACATTATCTTCTAATCATTGTATGCGCGTTCTGTCCATAGAGAGGACATATCCTTCGCGCCCCAATCGCTTAAGCGATTCCTTCAGGTTTGCGGCCGTAATCATATACGTGCGTTATATCCACATCGACGTTATTCGGATCGCTGCTGAATCCTAAATTTTTCAGCTCTATTTGCTGTGCCGCTTTTTGCCGATGTCCATATTGTAATTTATTTAATGGAGCACCCACTTCAGGGTGAACACTCTCTATGAGCAAAACTTTTGCTGATTTTTCCCTCGATGAGACTTTAACACAAGCGATCGAAGGTTTAGGCTTTACTACGCCAACTCCTGTACAAGAACAAGCGATTCCAGCTGCACTTGAAGGTAAAGACCTTCTTGTATCAAGCCAAACAGGTTCTGGTAAAACTGCTGCATTCTTGCTTCCTACCCTAAATGCGCTAGCGAACCAAGATACTTTAGTACCGTTTAAAGACCGCATGAAAGCGGTTACTCAACCGAATATTCTGGTAATTTCACCAACACGTGAATTAGCACAACAAGTATGTCAAGACGCAATCGCGTTTGTACGTCATATGAAAGGTGTGCGTGTTGCTGCGATTATGGGTGGTATGCCTTTTGGTAAACAAATCCAACAATTAAAAGGTGCACAAGTTGTTGTTGCGACTCCAGGTCGTTTACTTGATCTTGTAAACCGTCGTCAAATTAAACTTGACATGGTTGATGCACTAATCGTCGACGAAGCTGACCGTATGCTTGACTTAGGTTTCTCTGAAGACCTAGAAGCGATTGGCGATTTAGCGGCTAACCGTAAACAAACCTTGATGTTCTCTGCAACGTTTGCACCGCGTATTATTACGCTTGCTGAACGCATGATGAATAATCCTATGCGTATTGCGATCGAAACAGGTCACTCTACCAACACTGACATCACTCAAACATTGCATTGGACTGATGGTTTTGAACACAAGAAAAAATTGCTTACTCACTGGTTATCTGATGAATCAGTAGATCAAGCAGTTGTGTTTGCAAGCACTCAAGAAGATACAGACATGTTGGCTGAAGAGCTTGCTGAAGCAGGTCTATCAGTTGTTGCACTTCATGGTGCTATGCCACAGACTGTTCGTAACCGTCGTTTACGCAGCATCCGTGAAGGTCGTGCAAAAATCCTGGTTGCTACAGACGTAGCGGCTCGTGGTCTTGACGTACCAACAATTTCACACGTAATCAACTTCGGTTTACCGATGAAAAATGAAGACTATGTACACCGTATCGGTCGTACAGGTCGTGCTGGTCGTACAGGTAATGCAATTACTTTAGCGACTTACCGTGAACGCGGTAAAATCCGTGCGCTTGAAGACTTTTTGGATGCACGTTTAAACGTGTCTGAAATTGAAGGTCTTGAGCCATCTCCACCTCCTGCACGCGGTGCTCGTGATGGCGGCGGTCGTGGTCGTGATGGCGGTCGTGGCGGTTTTGGCGGTGGTCGTGGTCGTGATGGCGGTGGTCGTAGTTTCGGCGGCGGTCGTGGCGGTGATCGTCCACAACGTAGTTTCGATGACAAGCCACGTGGCGAACGTCCTTCTTATGGCGATGATCGTCCTAAGCGTGATTTCGGTGATCGTCCAGCTCCACGTCGTGAAGGTGGTTTCGGTGATCGTCCACAACGTTCGTTTGGTGACAAACCACGTTCGAATGATGACAACCGTGGTAATCGTGTAGATTACAAACCAGCTCGTGAGGGCGCTGATCGTCCTAAGCGTGATTTCGGTGATCGTCCAGCTCCACGTCGTGAAGGCGGTTTCGGTGATCGTCCACAACGTTCATTCAGCGATGATCGTCCTAAGCGTACTTTTGGTGGCGAAGATCGTCCACGTCGTAGCTTTGATGATAAACCACGTGGTGAGCGTCCAGCTTTTGGTGGTGAAGATCGTCCACGTCGTAAATTTAACGACTAATTTAATCGTTAGATTTAGATAGAAAAAACCGGTGGAAACACCGGTTTTTTTATGGATTAATCTTTGATCTTTTAGGATAAAAATGTATACTCAATCATGTTTTGTCTTAAAATCGTTAAATATGAGCAATGAATCTGCCAACTATATTTGGAATTTTAATCAAGAGGTGATTATGCCTTATATGGGTTTGACCTTATTGTTATGCAATATTGTGTACTTTATCTATCACTCTTTTCTGTAACGCAGTGTCCTGTTTTTATACCTGTTTTTTATAAAAAATAGAATTACAATTATATTCATTAGAAAATTCACTGGATTGGTTACCTTTTATCTAAAAGTAACATTTTAAACTTTAATCCTTTATAGTATGCATGCTGAAAAAATGTAGGAAAATGCTCAGCTATGAATAATCAAATACCCTCTCGGTCTCTGATTGAGATTAAAAATCTGAGCTTTAAACGAGGGGAGCGTATCATTTATGACAATATCAGCTTAACGATTCGTCGTGGTCAAATCACTGCCATCATGGGGCCTTCCGGTACAGGTAAAACCACATTACTTCGTCTGATTGGCGGGCAGCTAGTGCCAGATCAAGGACAAGTTCTCCTGGATGGAAAAGATATTGCGACAATGACACGGTCTGACCTGTTTGCTGCACGGGCGCGTATGGGCATGCTTTTCCAGAGTGGGGCTCTGTTCACAGATATGACTACCTATGAAAACGTAGCATTTCCCCTTCGTGCCCATACCAAATTACCTGAACACCTGATTGCTGAAATTGTGGCATTAAAATTAGAGTCGGTGGGTTTACGCGGTGCAGAGCAACTGATGCCGTCCGAGCTTTCGGGGGGGATGAACCGTCGTGTTGCATTGGCGCGTGCCATTGCGCTTGATCCAGAACTGATTATGTATGATGAACCATTTGCAGGTCAGGATCCGATTGTAATGGGCGTTTTGAGCCGTTTAATTCGTTCGCTCCGTGAAGCTCTGGATTTAACCACCATTATTGTCTCGCATGATGTGGCTGAGACATTATCGATTGCTGACTATATTTATGTGGTGGCTGAAGGCAAGATTCAGGGGGAGGGGACGTCTGCTGAACTCAGAGAACATGCCTCACCTTTTGTTCGTCAATTTCTCACTGGTTCAATAGAAGGTCCAGTCGATTATCAATTTAGCCATCAAGCTTATTTAAGTGATGAGGTGCGTTCATGAATGCCATTGCCTTATTAGGTAGACGCGTTATTGAACGTGTACGTGGTATCGGTGTGGCAACAGTGATGTTGCTACAAATTTTATTTTCTATGCCGACCAGACTGGGCGTAACGCTATTTATTTATCAAATGCACCGTATTGGGGTCATGTCCTTATTGATCATTGGTGTGTCTGGTCTGTTTATTGGCTTGGTGCTGGGTTTGCAAGGTTATTCAATTTTGGTGAATGTTGGTTCTGAAGCCATGCTCGGAACCATGGTATCACTGACTTTATTACGTGAACTTGCCCCTGTAGTCGCTGCCTTATTATTTGCAGGGCGCGCAGGTTCGGCACTGACCGCTGAAATTGGCCTAATGAAAGCCACAGAGCAACTTTCCAGTATGGAAATGATCGGTGTTGATCCGCTAAAACGTATTGTTTCACCACGTTTGTGGGCAGGTATTGTCAGTTTACCGATGCTAACTGTGATTTTTGCAGCCATTGGTATCTTGGGTGGTAAAATGGTTGGGGTCGATTTTTTAGGTGTTGATGAAGGTTCTTACTGGAGTGGTATGCAAAATGCAGTTCAGTTTGGACATGATATAGTCAATGGTATTATCAAAAGTATTGTTTTTGCCCTGATTTGTACCTGGATTGCGGTTTATCAAGGCTATGCCTGTGAGCCGACATCTGAAGGAATTGCAACATCCACAACCCGTACAGTGGTTTATTCGTCATTGTGTGTATTAGGTTTTGATTTCGTGTTGACTGCGGTCATGTTTGGAGGGGTTCAATGAAATCACGTACAAGTGAGCTGACCGTCGGTATTTTTGTCATTATCTTCGGTGTGGCGTTATTTTTCTTAGCTATGAAAGTAAGTGGATTGTCTGGCACCAATTTACGTGATGCTTATGAGATGACTGCGCAATTTGACAATGTGAATGGGTTAAAATCGCGTGCAAAAGTCACGATGAGTGGAGTAACGATTGGTCGTGTCACCGATATTACCCTTGATCCGGTATCGCGTTTGGCTACCGTTCATTTTGAACTCGATGGTAAGCTGACTTCATTCAATAAAGAGCAGCTTAAAACGGTTAAAGCCAATGCTTTAGAAGAACTTCGCTATAGCACAGAATATACTGAAGCAATGCCTGCACAACAAAAAGAAATGGAAAAACAACTTGTTGATAACATGAACTCCATCACCAGTATTGATGAAGATGCTTATATTATGGTTGCAACCAATGGTTTATTGGGTGAAAAATATTTGAAAGTGGTTCCGGGCGGTGGTTTGAACTACGTAAAACGTGGAGAAAGTATTGCCAATACACAAGGCACCATGGACCTTGAAGATCTAATTAGTAAGTTTATTACTGGTGGTGCGGGTAAATCATCAGAAAAAACGGCAGATGCAAAGACATCGAGTGAATCAACCGGTGCAGAAGCATCATTTGTTGAATAATTTGGAGAGGAAGTTTTAATGAATACTTTAGTTAAACATGTACTTACGGCTAGTATTTTATCAACAATGATGGCGACTACTGCATTTGCAGCACCAGCGGAAACTCCACCTGCTTTTGTAAAAAAAGTTGCAGATGGCCTGATTTCACGCTTAAAAGCGGATAATGCTAAATTGCAAAATAATCCAGCTGCAGTGAAAGCGATTGTACGTCAAAATCTTGATCCCTATATTGATTCACAATCCTTTACACGTATTGTGATGGGTACATATGCGACCAATCAATATAGTACTGCTGCCCAGCGTGCTCAGTTTGAAAGTAACTTCCGTGAAACTTTAATTGAAAACTATGGTAGCGCATTTGCGAAGTTCTCAAATCAATCGTATAGCCTTCGTCCATACAAAGAGACTAACAGTAAAAACCCTGTTGTAACTATGGACTTTAATAATAAAGGTGAAAAAATTCCTGTATCTTTCCAATTGGTGGATAAAGGCAATCAATGGAAAATTCGCAATATTAATGTATCGGGCATTGATTTAGGTTTACAGTTCCGCAATCAGTTTGCATCAACCGTAAAAATTAATGGTGGCAGTTTGGATAAAGCGATTGCAAACTTCCAGCCAGATGCAGATGCGGCGATTAATAAAAAATAATTGAGTAGGTGTTCGGTGATTGAAGTCATTAATCAGGAATTACAAGTTTCTGGAAAAATAGATTATCTAAATGCTGAAAGCTATTACCAGCAGGGTGTGAAACTGATTCAATCTCAAAATCAGTTTCCCGTGGTAGTGAATTTGGCGAAGCTGGAGCATGGTAGTACCTTGGCTTTGGCGGTGCTGGTGCGCTGGTTACGCCAGACTCCGAAAGCTCAAGGTCTACAGTTTAAAGCTGTGCCTGAAAAAATGATCAAAATTATTCAAGCTTGTCATTTGCAAAATGATCTGCAATTGATTACCTGAACACAGGGACAATAAAAAAGCACCTTTAGGTGCTTTTTTATTGTCTGCAAATAGGTATTGATCAAATCGGAAGCATTTCTTGCGCTTCGCTTTAAAAGCAGTATTTTAAAGCTTGCTTAAATCCATTTTTTCCAGCGGAAATAGGCCAGCGGGCCAATAAAGAAAGCAAGCAAAATAATACCGACCATAATAAAACTGGTAGTACCTCTGGCAAAAGGCAATACATCGGTATTCATACCATAAATACTGGCAACCAGCATGGGCGGAGCAAGCATACTTGGCAAGATCGAGAATCGACGGATCGTGTCATTCTGTTCGGTGTTAATGAATCCGGAGGTGGTATCGAGTAAGAATCGTACTTTCTGGAACAAGAAGGCATCATGTTCGACCAGAGATCGCACATCTTCACTCAGCTCTCGAATATCAGCATCGTAAATATGACTGCCCAAAGCACGTGGGCGAGACAAGAAAGTCAGTACACGACGCAAGTCGATTAAACATAATTGGGCTTTTCCAAGCATGTCTTCTAATTGAGCCAAGCGGGTAATCATGTCATCCAAATCGAGTATTTGTTCACGATGACGGTTATTCAATACTTCGGTGGAATATTTTTCCAGGTCTTTATGGACATCTTCCAGGATATCCGCAAGCTCATCCAGTTTGGCTTCAAGCAGACCCAGTAATACCCAGGTGGGATCTTTATAGTCAATTTCATAATCATTACGTCGAGCACGTGCACGAAAGGCACGGAACGCAACCAGTTTTTCACCGCGCAGAGTAAACAGATGCTGTTTATGCAGAATAAAAGCAACCGTTTGTACGGTGGCTAAGATACTCGAATCGTCATCTGTTTCAGCATCGACCTGAAAGTTTTTATTTTTCGTTAAAAAGTAAGTACTGATATGTAAAATACCGTCATCATCACGGTAAAATCGTGCTGATGAGGAAATGTCTTCTAAGGATTTTAGCGTGGGTAAATTCTGTTTATAGGCATCTAATACCCATTGTTCTTCTTCTTGTGAGGGTGCAATTAAATCAATCCACACCAAATCTGGGTGAAGATCAAAGCCTCCATTAATAATGGCATCTTCCAAACTACCGCGCTCTGTGGCGTAAAAGGCTTCAAGCATGCTGTCTTTTCCCTGCGCAGTATAGGTTAATCAATGCGTGTATTTTAGACAAGGAATTGAATAAAAACACTGATTGAATCGCTTTTTTATTAAAAAATCTCCTGAAAAGTTACTTTATTAATATGACATCTTAAAAACAGGTGAAACAATGACGAAATCAATCGCAATTTTTTGTGGTTCAGCTGTGGGAACAGATACTATTTTTTTGGATACTGCACAGAAAATGGGTCAAACCATTGCTCGGCAAGGCAAAACATTGGTCTATGGAGGGGGGCGATCAGGCTTGATGGGTATTGTTGCCGATAGTGCCTTACAGGCAGGAGGTAAAGTCATAGGTGTGATTCCGAATGCATTGGTCGACCGTGAGCTTGCACATCCACATTTAACAGAATTGCATGTGGTTAAAAATATGCATGAACGAAAAACCAAGATGTCAGAACTGTCCGATGCTTTTATTGCTTTACCGGGTGGCGCAGGAACTTTAGAAGAAATTTTTGAGCAGTGGACTTGGGCGCAGTTGGGCATTCATTTAAAGCCGTGTGCATTTTTAAATGTGGACGGTTTTTATGATGATTTACTGAAATTTATCCAGTTGACTACCGTTAAAGGTTTTACCCATGCCCGTTTTACCGACAGTATTATTGCCTCAGACTCTATCGAAGACATTTTACAGCAATTTAATACTTTTCAAGCCCCGCAACCGAAATGGGGTATGGTCGATCAGCAAGAATTGGTGAGATAAAGATGAAAGTGATTACCGTTGCTGCTGCCATTATTTTAAATGATCAGCGCCAGCTTTTAGTAGTTCGGAAGCAGAATACCTCCTGTTTTATGCAGGTCGGTGGAAAGTTGGAACCAAATGAGCTACCTGAACATAGCATGCTGCGTGAAATTCAGGAAGAAATTGGTTGTCAGGCATCGATTGAGCAATTTGTCGGGCGTTTTGAAACGGCAACTGCCAATGAACCTGATCATTTATTGGTCAGTTATGTCTATGTGGTGAGTCTGGATCATACTCCGAAAATTGATGCAGAAATTGCAGAGATGAAATGGGTCGATTTAGAGGATAAAGAAACTCAACTTGCTCCATTGACGACTGAAATTGTGATGCCGTGGGTGAAGCTGTTTTTAACAGAAAGTACAATTGCTTAGATAGTGACTAAAGCAAGTTTTACATTGTTACTTGTCTTTTAAAAACAGAGGAATATTTAAGTTTCTGCACTTGCCATACACACTGCGTAAACTTTATGACAACCCAGTTCTTCAAGCTTTTGTTTTAATGCATAAATAGAGCTGCCTGTGGTCACGACGTCATCTAAAATAAGCACACGGCGGTAACGAAGCTTTGATGTGGGGTTGATCTGAAACTGTTGTTCAATCTGATCAATGCGTTCTAACCGGCTTAAGCCTTTTTGTGAATGTTGCTGTAAACGACTAACAGGTTGCCAGATGGGAACATTCATTTGTTTGGCCATAATTTTAGCCAGGATCAGAGACTGATTGTAACCGCGTTCTAGGAGTCGTCTGGTAGATATCGGCATCGGGACAATAGCCTGAATTTTAGGTAGGCGAAGTTCGATTAGTGCGCCAGCAAGCAAGTTTTGAAAATGCAGTTGTTGTTCGTATTTAAATTTTTGAATAATCCTGTCAATTGGATAGGCATAATGACAAGCCACCTGAATATCCATTTGCTGACGCTGAACTGTACTTTTAGACCATGGCAATTGTTGCCAGCAATCTTTGCAGAGTGAATGGCGGTGTTGTAAGTCTATTCCACAAAGTACGCAGGGGGAAATGCTTTGGATTGCTTTGTAAAGTAATGGGCTAATGAATTGCAGCATGTTTTTATTTTTCTTTTTATTTGATATTAATTTTACACCACATGTATGAAGGCTCAAGAGTTTTTTATTGGATTTAATCATTCATTTTAAAATCTACAAAGCGTATAGCGACTCTTGTTAGGACGGCATCCATGCCGCTCATGTGATCGTTGCTACTTGATTAAACATTTTATTTGTACTTGTTATCTAATGTGTTCTTTTGAAATTATGCTTTACACATATGCATAGCGTGGGGCTTCTGGCAGCCAGCGTTTGAGTAAAGCTTTGGCATTTTCCGGATAATCTTTGAGAATTTGCTGTGCCACATAATGCGCCTGATTCAGAAGATGGTCATCACGTTCTAACTTGGCAACCCGAAAACCCATATCCCCGGTTTGCTTGGTGCCAAGTAGCTCACCCGGACCGCGAATTTCCAGATCTTTTTCTGCAATCACAAAACCATCATTACTTTCACGTAAAATGCGTAATCTTTCCTGACCATTTTGCGATAAAGGACTTTTATAAAGCAGGGCACAGAAACTGGCGGTTGCGCCACGTCCAACCCGTCCACGTAATTGATGTAACTGAGAAAGCCCTAAGCGTTCAGCATTTTCAATTACCATAATTGAGGCATTCGGCACATCAACCCCGACTTCAATGACGGTGGTGGCAATGAGGAGTTGCAGCTGATTGTCTTTAAATTGCTGCATCACCGCCTGCTTTTCATCGGCTTTCATTTTGCCATGCACCAGACCAATATTGATATGTGGAAAGCGTTCTTTAATTTCCTGATAAGTGGCTTCTGCCGCTTGTGCATCTAAAGTTTCAGATTGTTCCACCAAGGTACAAACCCAATAAGCTTGCTTGCCTTCAGCACAGTTTGTAGCAATCCGGACTAACACTTCTTCACGGCGGTCTAAAGGAATGGTGACGGTTTGAATCGGGGTACGACCCGGAGGAAGTTCATCAATCACTGAGGTATCCAGATCGCCATAAGCAGACATCGCCAGTGTGCGAGGAATCGGGGTAGCAGTCATCACCAGTTGATGTGGCGTCATGTTGTTGGCCCCTTTATTACGCAAGGCCAGCCGTTGATCTACGCCGAAGCGATGTTGTTCATCAATAATCACCAAACCGAGTTTGGCAAATCCGACATTTTCTTGAAACAGGGCATGGGTACCGACCACCAGATTAGCGGTGCCTTCCTTAATACCTTGTTCTGCTGCTGCACGCGCTTTACCTTTTTGCTTGCCTGAAAGCCAAGAAACATTAAGACCTAAGGGTTCAAACCATTTTTTAAAATTTAAATAATGCTGTTCAGCCAGAATTTCCGTCGGTGCCATTAGTGCCACTTGCCAGCCTTCTTCCAAGGCATGACATGCTGCAACACCCGCAACCAAAGTTTTACCTGCACCGACATCGCCCTGAACTAAGCGCAGCATCGGTTTGTTTTGTTTTAAGTCCTGCACAATTTCTTTGGAGACACGTTTTTGCGCATCGGTCAGGCTAAAGGGCAGACTTCCTAATAACTGTTTGGCAAAATTTTTACTGGGTGAAAAAGATGGAGCTTCAATTTGCTGAATATAAGCACGGCGTGAAAGCAGACTAATCTGGTGCGCGACCAATTCTTCAAAGATTAAACGCTGCTGGGCTGGGTGGGAACCTTGTGCCAGTTGCAGCATATTGGCATTCAGTGGCGGCTCATGGATATATTCCAGTGCCTGTTTCAGCGCATAGCCATTGGTGAATTTTTCTGGCAATAATTCAGGCAGGTCATCACTGTGTTGTTTTAGGGCCTGTTTGACATAATCCCGCAGTTTGGCTTGGGTTAAACCTTCAGTAGCCGGATAAATGGCGGTCAGCTCAGTTTTAGGTAAGGGCGTATGTTCAGTAATCAGCTGGATTTCAGGATGATACATTTCCAGACCACGTGCACCGACACGGACTTCACCAAAGATGCGCAGTTGATTGCCCAGTTTAGCCCGATCGGTCAAAGCCTTATAGACATGGTAAAAACGCAAGGTGATTTTGCCAAAGTCATCTTCTAACAGCACCGCCATGGATTTGCGTTTACCGGGTGGAAAATCCACACCTTTGACGATGCCTTCTAGCAAATAGCTGCGCCCCACGGTCAATTGGTTCATGGGGATGATCGTGCTACGATCTTCATAATCACGCGGCAGATGAAACAGAAGATCATCTGTGCTGAAAATATTCAGTTTTTCCAGTAAAGCAGTAGAGGTATTTCCTACCCCTTGTAATTGATGGACTGCAGCCATTTACCCTCAACTTCGGTTATGTAATCAGGTGTTTAATGCATATATTATTTATTGGTTATGGTAAAACATCTCGGCGCGTTGCTAAACAGTTATTTGAGCAAGGCCACCAAATTACCACAATTAGCCAAAGTCCGAAAACTGATGAATTTGCGACGCATCTAATTCAGGATGTTCATCAGCTCAATTTAACCCAGATCAAGCCTATAGATTGGGTGTACGTTTTGCTATCACCTTCACAGAGCAGTATCGAAGGGTATCAACAAACCTATATCGATTCTGTTGCTCCCATTGTAGCCGCGTTAAAACAGCATCCCATTCAAAAGATCGTGGTTGTGTCGTCTACTCGTGTCTATGGTGAAAATAAGGGTGAGCGCATTGATGATGCATCATGTATTCAACCTGTTGATGAACAGGGCAGATTATTACGACAAATGGAACAGCTTTATCAGCAGGCTTTTCCAAAACAATGCATCATTACTCGCCCAACCGGGATTTATGGAACTTCGATAGCCAGAATGATCAAGCTGGCCGAGAGTACTCGAACTTATGCCAACATACATTGGTCAAACCGAATTCATATCGACGACTTGGCACGGTTTCTTGCACACTTGATTCACGTGGAACATCTAAAGAATTTGTATATTGTCAGCAATAATCAGCCGCTCCCTTTGCATGAAATTATTCAATGGTTTCAACAACAGCTGAATTTAGCGGAACTAGTTCTAGACAGTGAGGTAGTGTCAGGAAAAAGGATTTATGCAACTCGAATGCTTGAAACAGGATTTGAGCTGGAACATGCAGATTGTTTTGAGGACTATTTGCAGATGTGGGAAAAAATATAAGAAACTCTCCTTCCTTCTTTTTAAAGGAGGGGTTAGGGGAGGATTAAAATTAAACCATCCCCTTGCGGACTTGAAATATATTTCGAGCTCCTCATCTCCTAAAAGGAAAATGAACTCGTAAGGCTCTTATTTCTTTTTGCGCTTCAAACGACGTTTCGCTTGTTGAGCAGCAACAGCATCCAAAGCTTCTTTCAGCTCTTCATCGCTAAAGGTCGTAATGTGCTGAAGCATTTGTAAAGTCACATCATCCAAAACCAAGTTGGCGTACTGCGCAACATTCTGGAAGTTCTCATCAAACACAATGGCGTTGTCTTCGTTGTTGCGAATATAGCCCTGCTGAGTCAGTACCTTAATAAAGCTTTGGAACAGGGCTTTATCAAAGAATTCAGGTGAATTAAACTCATACAGAACAGACAGGCGTTGACCGACCAAATAACTGAGTTCTTCAACTTGACGGGTTGAAATATTACCTGAACCACGTTGCGTGATTAGTGCTAAGGTCATGTAATACCGCTCAAGACTTTGCATCACAGGAGCAGCCAGAACCACAAGCTGGTTATGATCTTCTGAGTTTGGCGCTGGAGATTCCAGGTTGCCTTCTGTATCTATAGAGATCAATTCCGCATGAATTAAAGCTTCAACATAAGCACAAATCTGATCTTTGAGATCCTCATCTTGCCATTTCAAGAACAATTCAGCTTTCAAGAATGGATATAGCGTGCGAATCACATTGATCAGATCACCACGACGAATCGAACCGTTATGTTCAACCAAGGCAGCAATTAAAGACGGCAATACAAAAGCATGCAAAATGTTATTGCGGAAGTAGGTCAGTAATACAGCTTGATTATCTTCAATCGCAATAATATCGCCCAACACGTGTTTGATGCGTTTAATCAGCTTCAGTTTTAGACCATAGGCAATAATTTCTTTGCCTGAAAGCGGTGTGACTTGGGTGCGTTCATCGTAAGGTAAGGCAGCAACCAAATTACGATAAACATCCAGCTGTTTAATGCAGATTTCTTCATCTAAGGTATGTTTTGGCGTTGCCAGTAGAATCAGAGAAAGCAGCGATACCGGGTTAATTACCACAGCCCGGTTAATGTTTTCTAAAATTGCATTGGCTGAACCGTTGACTGCATCCGACACTTCTTGCGGAACTGGGTCATCATTCTTTTCAATTTTGATTTGATCTGCACCGTGTTTTTTCAGCATGTCATCTAAAAATACCGGTTCACCAAAGTTCACATGCACTTTACCGAAAATGCGCTCGATTTTACGCAAGGTTTTTAAAATGCCAATAATCGACTCAGATTCTTTCGGCTTGCCTTGCATTTCACCGACATAGGTTGAGCCTTCCATCAGGCGTTCATAGCCAATATACGTCGGCAGGAATACGATCGGTTTTGATCGGCCACGCAAATGGCTATGTACCGTCATCGCAAGCATGCCTGTTTTCGGTGGCAACAAACGTCCGGTGCGTGAACGGCCGCCTTCAATAAAATATTCCAGCGGGGTGTTGCGCGATAAAATGCTGTACAGGTATTCTTTAAATACCGTGGTATATAAGCCATTGCCACGGAAGGTGCGACGAATAAAGAAGGCACCGCCACCACGGAGTAATTGACCCACAAACGGCATATTCAGGTTATCACCTGCAGCAATGTACGGAACCATCATGCCACGTTTATAAATCACATAAGACAGCAACAAGTAGTCAATGTGACTGCGGTGGCAAGGGGTATAAATAATTTCGTAGTCTTTGGCGAGTTCACGTACGGTACTAAAATTATGCACTTCTACGCCGTCATATAGCTGTGTCCATAAACGGGTCAGCGCCATATCGGCAAAATGCACCGCAGAATGTGAATAATCAGAGACAATCTCGTTTAAATAAGCAATCGCACGACGTTCCGATTCAATCATGCTGACTTTACTGCGTATGCTTTCACGGCGAATTGCTTCTTGCACATCCGTAGATTTGATCAGTGAATGCATCACATTGCGGCGGTCTGACAGGTCAGGGCCGAGTACAACTTCGCGCTGACCGTCTAAATACTTATTCAGGGTATTGAGGATATAGGTCGCAGGCGACAAGTTTGGATGGGTCTTTCTGGCAAATTCGACCAGCGTACGCAAGGATTGCCCTTGATGGAATTCCAGATAAGACTGACGGCCATGCAAGCCGATATTCACCAGTTGTTTAACTGTACCCGGGGTTGCCCAAGTATCCGTAAACAGCAGCTTGAACCAGGAATCTTCTTTATCAGGTGAGCGCCCCCACAGCACAGTCACAGGAATAAGCTCGATATCAACTTCAGGATGATTTTCTAAAAGATCAATTAAACGGAGTAAGCGTGGCGGAAAAGCATGCGGTGGAGGATTGAGTAAATTATTTTCATTGTGATGTTGTAAGAACAACACAGATGCTTTTTCTTTCTGATTCCCGACCACTAACGGATCTAAGGCAGGGGGAAGTTTGAGACGTCGTGTTTCACCATCAACAATCAGTGCATTGCTACGTGAGTAGTTTTGTAGAACATAACAGATGATTTTTTGCTTAATCGGTTGCTCTGTTGCTGTATTTTCTTCTGTAGTTGTCGGTTCAGTAGGAACCTCACCAAGAACATGTGGGGTTACCACGAGGTCAAGCAGCTTGCTTGAAAGCTGACGATAGATTTGACCAAAGCCACTCTTGGACATATACACTCCTACTTAAATGACCGAAACCACAGATGTTCTGAGGGGGGATTATTTAGCATCATTATAATTTAAAA
>Ga0366751_1009_pt1 | contig 49245 bp, 45 predicted proteins | sample BONcelHN113001D5_FD_207087 | JGI IMG/M metagenome (GOLD analysis project Ga0366751, IMG submission 207087) | Enriched cells from coal bed in the Powder River Basin, Montana, United States - BONCAT cells N11 rep1 HSBNCT.N11.300.1.D5 ...
TATACAGTTTCTCAAGGGGTGCAACCCCTTATTTCACGCATTCGTTGTGAGTGTTTATTTTTTGGGCTAATTTGCTAAAAAATCGTATTTTTACTTATTTTTTTAATCGTATGTATAAACAATCTACTTAAATAATTTTTTTGAACTGATTTTATTATGGGTTCAGCATCTATATTATTATGTTTACCACCTTAATCTGCCTCGCTAATCTGTATTTTAACTTTTCTAAATTTGACGCAGATTCTCTAAGAGTAAATTTGCCTAGAAAACTGTAATAAGGAATAGGCTGATTTATCTCGTTTATTCTAGCCAACTAAAAAATAAAAGAATTACAGCTGTCATTTTTATCTATGTACCGGCTTTGTATAAAGCCATTCATTCATTTCCAAGTAACCCCTATATGCTTTTCTAAAACTTTTTTCCGCTATGAAAGCTACTACCTTCCCTGACAATCGAACTTATTCTTATTCCTAAAAGTCGATTTTTATATTTATCTTAATGTTATATCCATGCGTCTTCTTTTCAAATTATTAAAATCATATTAAGTCAAAAGTAATCTTTAAAATGAATATCTAAGATCATAGGATGAGAAAAATTAAAATAGGGTTTACTGTAATCAATTTTTTCATTATCAAAATCATTTGCAAAATTAGGCGAATACTAATGAGCCATATAGCTACTAAAAGATTTTATGCAACGACTTATTTGCTACAAGCCACTTCTTCTTTGAATGCACACTTTAGCTCTTTAAGTTTTTAGAAAACCACACAATATAAAAGTAGAGATATAGGCAAACTAAGGGTATTAAAAAGACCAATTAAATTTTTCAATTTTAAATAAAGTGGCAGAAATACTATCAAAACATGTTTTCTCTGCTACCCAATTAACGTCCTCGTGATTGACCCACGAGCACGGCACAGAATTGTATCTATCAGTCCAAGCCTTCACTGGCAGTTAAATTTTTACCGTGAGCCTGAAAGTTATTTCTTAAATAAATATTAAATGTTGCCCACTCATTCAAAAATTTTAGCTACCCTCTCTCATCTTCATGCCGGAAAAGCACTGGATGCAGGCTGTGATTCGGGATGAAATTCTCTACTTTTAAATCAGCCTAGCTTTGATGTGGAAGCCTGAGACATTAATAGAGATACCATTCAGAATTTAAATAACATTATTCAGGCTAAAAAATCAGCAGCATTTATCTACTCATTCGTGATTTGAATCAAAATATTAACATCAATGACCGATATGATTTCATTTGCTGTACAGTCATAATGATGTTTCTAGAATCAGCCCAAAAAAAATGATTCAGCAAGTGCAACCAAACCACCGGACTTCAATCTAATTGCTTGTGAGATGAATATAGAAGATTATTCTGCTCAGCCTAGTTTCCCATTTACATTTAAACCAAGTGAGTTTAGTGATTATTATCAGGACTAGACTCTTCTAAAATACAATAAAAATACCGGAGAGCTTCTAATGCTGATTAAAATGGAAATCCTATCAAGCAGCATTTTCGCACTATTAGGACAAAAACTTAATTAAAGATAGATTTTTAAATAAGCCTGCACTAAATGAATCATAGGTTAACTATCGTTATAGTTGTCAATTATGTAAAACCACTCTGTCTAGAAAGTCTAACAAAACAAGAAATTTAAGAATCAAAAACCACCCGAAGGTGGCTTTAATTCAATCTATATATTAATTGGCCATTTGTCCTAAGCCATATATAACAACTATAAGCATTAAAGTTGAAAATAAAGTCACAAACATTTCTATTGCGCTCACTCCCTGCTTTTAATTGTTTTTTATACATACAAATAAGGATATTATCAACAATTAATTACAACTAAATTTAAATATTCTGATAATTATCAAATATTTAAATCCTCGATAAATGAAATAAAATTATTGTTTTTGCCACTCAAATGAAGAGGTATCATTTGGAGAGACTCCAATTTCACACCCTAGAAATTTCATATCTACAATGCCCGTATCCATTGGAGTAGTGGTAATAAAATCACTATGTTCTTCAAGCAATAATTTATAGGTACTTGAACTTATTAACAGATAATTTGGTACTTTATAGTTTTGATCTATGTAATCGAAAAATGCTTGTTTTACTTGTTGTGATAATTTCATTTTATACCTCCGTTTATAACTTATAACAAGATGCAGAAAACGATCAGTTTGATGTTTTTAGAACCCTTCTATCCACTTAATGATTATCTAATCAGAATACATGCATATCTTTGAAACTCAATATCTGATTTGTTGGTTCTAATTATAATAGATTCCATGATTCTGCTTTATAAGACTATTATTTCTATACACGTCTAAGCAAGGGCGGCAGGTAAAATACGATTAAGTAATGATTCAATTAATTTAATATCTCTGCCTTTTTTAATAAATAAACGTATTTCTTTCTCCTGCAGAAAAGGTATCCCAGCAATAAAAATCCGCTTAATAGAGCCGATTAAGCGGATTTAAATAATTGTTTTATATATTATTCTATTTATTTCTTTGTTTGAATAACTAGAAGATATCACTAAAACCTTATTAACAAAGTATAAAGAATATAGACAAACTGTTTTTAATCGTTTGCTTTAGGTTGTTTTTTATTTGTGAATAATAAATGTTTAAATTACAGAAAAGCTAAATCAAAGGCTTGAGCTTCGTTTGCTATATAGTGATGTTTAATTATTATTAATGAGATCAGACAAGGAGGATTCCGTCTCAATGATCAATAATTTTATTTTATTCGATTTTTTCTCTTAAAATCTGTATAAATATGCATTCATAGAATGATAGCCTTATCAGAAACCTTCCGCTTAAAAAAATAATTATTATTTATCAAAAATTAAGATTTATTTACAATAGTTATTTTAGGTTTTTTACATTCATTTCATACAAAGTATCAATGACGGAAAACTTTTAATTTTGTTCGCGAATTTAAAAAAATAAAACACCCTTCTTTTTAAGTGAATTTACCTTATTGCTTGTACGGCATTAGGCTTAAATTTCATTTAATTCATTCAGTAACACTGATTAAATAATGCTAATAACCAATCTACTCTTCATAATTATTTGCAAAAAAATAAAAGTTATTTTTCAAATATCCAAGACCTCATTTCTTATCTAAAACTGTCGATGTATTTATGGTTAGCTCTTTAAAAAATATCTACCTTTAAATATTCTCTCCTTTTATCAGCTGATGGTAAAACTAGAGACAATATAAACTTACTTATCTGGTGGTTTTATACAGAGGAATTGCTGAAAGTTGGCTGACTCTACAAAACGCGATACCTTCTATAGATAACCAAACTCGCTTAAGTATGATAAAAATCAAGTCCCTTCATGCTTTTGATTTAAGTAAAAATTTTATACTGTCCATTTGAAGAACAATGACTAGATATTTTTTATAATTAACTATTCTGTCTTTGTTTACTGGCATAACTATAATAAAAATACTGAGAAAAAATCACATTATTCATTGTACTGTTTATATGCAAATTCTGTTCGTTAACCTTCCTAAAAAGGGACATACTAGCTTTCCTACGCCACTAGTTCTTGATGATGCGTATTAATTTAATTGTTTATATACCCATTCTAAAAAATCAGTTTTGTTTCTTAATGGAGGTGATAAATCAATATTTACTATTTTACGACTGCCAAACATAATAATAACGTTAGAAGGCGAGTCAAATTTAATCCCGGATTCATGATCTTGATGAATTTCAGTAAAAAAATCTAACAATTGTTCCTGATTTTTTTTTACTTTAAATCCTGGTCGTACGACAAGAAAATTGTAGACTTGTTCTAACAAATGAAAATTAACGTTTTTATCCATTTTTATTATCTATAGAAGTAAATAATTGAGGATTAATATGCCCGACTTATTATAAGCGGTTTGTTGAAGAAATGTTAATCTAGACACTGCCCTCTATTAAAACCGATTTAATCATAATTTTTATTTTACTTGTCTTTATCCATTGAGTGAGGTGAAGTAGTTTTATCTTGCTGTGAAGTATCAGTATCCCGTTTTTGACATGCAGTTAAACCCACTACTGCTACTAATCCTACTATTACTAGTAATTTCATTGTTTATCCTTATATTGATTGAAAAATCAATAATATAATAATTACTCAGTTACACCGTTTAATTTTTATAACACAAATGTAAAAGCCCACTTTTCGATGAGCTTCTAAGTTTTAAATTTTACTTATACTTTTCAAAAGTATAATAGGGAATTAATCCAAATTTACAGGGTTAATTTTTTTACGAGCCGGAAAATTCTTTAAACTTAACTCCTGAAGTTAAAAGTTTGATCATAAATAAATTATTTGTCTCCTTATTTTCACTATTATTTCACAGGGATCATTAAGTGCTGATAAGGAGTTCCATGCCACATTACGTAGGGAACAGCAGTGTCTGGTTGAGCATGATTGGGGTACATCTCATAGAAGCGGGATCCTGCACCAACGATCATGACATGAGGGCCAGTTTTGACCCAGTGATTCCCCGCGGTGGGTTTCTTGGCATAGGGATCCACGTTACTGGCATCCGTGCCACCTGCCAGCATATACATGAAGCCGATTTTACCCACTGTAGGGGGTTTGTGACTCATCCAGGCTTCTGCCCACTCCAAAGCTGCCTTATCCATACATATCGGGTCTGGACCGGGAGTGGTCGGATTATCCGGCATACAGGTAAAACCATTATTGCCTTTACGCAAGATGCGCATTTTGCCATTCGCACCTATAGCCACAATAGTGGCCGCTGCTGCTACTTTTTTTGGCGCAGCACTCATTGCACTGGCGATGGCATTCTTGTCTGCTGTAGAGGAAGCTTGTTCTGAACCAGCTTTAACCGCTATGGGTTGGTCAGCTGCTAAAGCGGCGGATGCAGATAGCGCAACCCATCCGGCGATAAGTAATACTTGGGGAAAATTCATGGCATGTTCTCCTTGAATCATAAGTAAAATACTTGGTTATATCCCAAGATCAAGTCCAACAATCGACACCTCAACCGCTTGTGAGCGGTATTCTAAAGCCGATGGCTTAATGCTGTTATACAGACCATTTTTTAAAGACTAGTTTTATTCCAGACTATTAAAGTGGTGACCGTGTCTATGGGAATCAGTGACAATAACGATCATGTTATAACGCGTGTCGTAATATTCCTGCATATTCTCCGAATAGAAAATTGCATTCTTAACGCCTAAAAGTTACATAGCCTATTTATCAGAGAGCTAAAAAACAGAATCAAGCATAGCTATTCTTATCAATTAACTACTTTTAATCATATTTTATGCTTACTTCAACCTGATGTACCACAATGCTCAGATTCCATAACAAATAAAACTATTAGGACATAATAAATTACATACCTAAAAAACTGTATATCGAAAAAATTATTTAATATTCAATTAAATATGATAACAATTTAATAAATTATTGATCTCGAAAAAAAGGTATTTAATTCAATAATTCCAATGAAAATACATGCTACAAACTTTTATATTTAGTTAAATTCTATTATGGGAAATTATAAAAAACCCTCTAAATCCTGACTTTAAAAGTTTTTTATATTCCTAGAGTTTTTTCGATTTCATCAATTAAACTCCGATCACAACCTATTAATTTAGAAGATATTTTAGCGATTAGAAACCTATGGGAGGAGCGTTTGGTAGAATCGGGTGATCGTTTAAACTTTACCTAAAGATAGCGTTTAAGAGAAGAAATCAAAGGTTTGAATCAAGTGATACGACAATGCAATCTCGACTTGAATAAATTATCCATTATTTCAACCACGAACTGCCGCTTCTATAGCAGAAATATCGATTTTCCTCATCGTCATCATTGCATCGAAAGCCCGTTTGGCGGCTGTACGATCAGAACTGGTATATGCCTTTGTTAGGGCGATCGGCGTAATCTGCCAAGAGATACCCCACTTATCCTTGCACCAACCGCATTCACTCTCCTCGCCACCATTGCCAACGATCGCATTCCAGTAGCGATCCGTTTCATTCTGGTCTTCAGTCGCAACCTGAAAAGAGAACGCTTCGTTGTGCTTGAACGCAGGTCCACCATTAAGTCCAACGCACGCAACACCCAGCACGGTGAATTCGACCGTCAATACATCTCCTTCCGTTCCCGATGGATAATTTCCAGGTGCGCGGTGCACTGCGCCGACCGATGAATCCGGAAATGTCTCGGCGTAAAATCGCGCAGCGCCCTCAGCGTCATTTTCATACCAAAGGCAGATCGTGTTCTTTGCAATGTTCATCATTTCACCTCTTCATTGAGACTCGATCTACGCTATTTTGCATGACTGCAATGTGGCTTACATATCGGTCTAACTAAGTTATACGACACCTTTTCCATATTTAACTAAAAAATCCAATAAACCTATTTTATAATTGTATTTTTATTGATCTAAATATATATCTGAGTAATTAAAACTAGCCATTTTTTGATACTTAATAAATGTTTTATAAAGAAATCTAATGAAAATAAAGCCTAATCAACCATATGTTGATAATTTTTTAAACAATTCATTTGGGTATGCCAATCTGATATACCTAAAAGTACCGATTTCATTCTAAATAGAATCATGAGCCGGGCTTTGCTGCAAATTCCGTCACAAGAAGTTATTCGCTAATATACTGATAAAACGAACAAGCCCGTATCTAAAACTATCCAACCCAGTGATCAGATTTATATAAACTACTTACAACTATCAATAAACCGTTAAGCCAAATAACACTCAATCTATTGGTCATTTTCCCAATAATAAGAGTGTATTCTCCCTTTTTTAAATGGAAATTTAACTTATTAATTCAATTTGAAATAGTTTCAGCAGCATCTGAAAGCCAGATATCAATTCCATCTCCCTATCCCTTTAAAATCTTTTTTAAAACACCTTATTTTTTTAATTATATCAATAAAAATCATATACTAACTTTTATATATCCATTCAGCTTTTGGCCATTTTTTCTGCTCAATAGATTGCTCAACACACTCCACAATTTCACGTGAAATGATCCGAATATGTTTGGGAATATTTCTTGTAGAATGCATGGCTAAAGTAATCACCCGAGAAAATGCGGGATCTACAATTGGAGTAACTTTAATTAATCCTGCTCTAAACTCATTTATTACAGAAACTAAGGGTAATATTGTATAACCAAAGCCCTGGGTAACAAGCTGTTTTTGTATATTCAAATCATTAGTTTCAGCATAGATATTTAAGTGAGATCCATTTTGCTTATAAGCCTGCTCAATCAGGGAGCGTAAGCGGTGAGGATGAAAAGGTAAAATTAATGGAAATTTCTCTATTTTTTTAAGTTCAAGAACTTCATTATGCTGAAGTGTGGATTGAGCTGACCCTATTAAAAATAGAGGCTCTTTTACCAGCGGAGTCAGATCAATTAACTTCGAAGGTGTAGCGTCGTACATCAAGGCTAGATCAATATCTCCCATCTCTAACCACTCTTTTAAATGCCCAGAATATCCCACTGATATTTTCACTTGTACCTCAGGATACTTTTCCTTGATCAAATTCATAATCAAAGTAGAAAGTAATTCACTAATACTCGACAATACACCGATATGAACTTTCCCTCGAATTATCCCTTTGTTTGCAGTTAACTCCAATTTGGCAGTTTCAATGTCTTCCAGAATCCTTCTAGCATAAGGCTCAAGAACTTTACCCTCATCCGTCAGCGCCATACCATGACGAGAACGGTTAAATAGTTTTACCCCTAATTCGTCTTCAAGCATTTGAATTTGCCGAGACACTGCAGGCTGCACAATGTTAAGCATAGCTGCAGCCTTGGTTAAATTTTCAACTTCTAAAATAGTAATAAAAGTACGTAATTGTTTAATGTCCATTTCGATAATTTTCTAGTATGTCTTCCATCAAAATATACTATTTTAACTTCCAATCCATAACAATATATGATCAAAAACAAGAAGAGATCAAAAGAAGGATATTTAAGTGAAAAGTACTTTTAATAACTACCCAGAAATTCGTGAAGCTGTTCGTGCCTTGTGCGCACAATTTCCAGATGAATATCATCGTAAAATTGACGAAAAAAAAGCTTATCCTGAAGAGTTCGTCAATGCGTTAACCAATGCTGGCTGGCTGGCAGCAATGATTCCTGAAGAATTTGGCGGTTCTGGACTGGGTTTGGCAGAAGCGTCTGTCGTTATGGAAGAAATTAATCGTAGCGGTGGTAATTCAGGTGCCTGTCACGGTCAAATGTATAACATGAGCACCCTGTTACGTAATGGTTCTCAAGCACAAAAAGAATTTTATTTACCTAAAATTGCTTCTGGTGAATGGCGTCTACAATCTATGGCTGTCACTGAACCAACAACAGGAACAGACACCACAAAAATTCGTACGACCGCAGTCAAAAAAGGTGACCGTTATGTGATTAATGGTCAAAAAGTTTGGATCTCACGTGTACAGCATAGTGACTGGATGATTCTTCTTGCACGTACGACGCCTTTAGCCGAAGTGAAAAAGAAATCTGAAGGGATGTCTATTTTCATGGTGGATATTAAAGAAGCGATGAAATCAGGTATGGTCGTACAGCCTATTCCTAATATGGTGAATCATGAAACTAACGAATTATTTTTTGAGAACCTGGAAATTCCTGAAGAAAACTTAATTGGTGAAGAAGGAAAAGGCTTTAAATACATTTTAGATGGTTTAAATGCAGAACGTACACTGATTGCGGCAGAATGTATTGGTGATGGTTATTGGTTTATGGATCGTGCGACAAAGTATGTCAAAGATCGTGTGGTCTTTGGTCGTCCAATTGGCCAAAATCAGGGAGTGCAGTTTCCTCTTGCTGAATCCTTCATTGAGATTGAAGCTGCCAATCTGATGCGTTTCCGTGCTTGTGAACTTTTTGACAAGGGTCAAGCCTGTGGTGCTGAAGCCAATATGGCAAAACTATTGGCTGCAAAAGCAAGCTGGGAGGCAGCGAACCATTGCTTACAATTCCATGGCGGTTTTGGTTTTGCCAATGAATATGACATCGAACGTAAATTCCGTGAAACACGCTTGTATCAAGTAGCACCAATTTCAACTAACTTAATTCTAAGTTACGTAGCTGAACATTTACTTGATTTACCACGTTCTTTCTAAGTTCTGAGGAAAAATAAAATGCAGACGCCCCGTTCATTTTTATTTGTTCCTGCTAACCGTCCTGAGCGCTATACCAAAGCGCTCAATAGCGGTAGTGACGCAGTGATTATTGACTTAGAAGATGCGATTCCAACTGAACATAAACTCGAATCACGCGCATTACTCAAGCAATGGTTATTGGACCACCCCACTGAAAAAGTCATGATTCGAGTTAATGCTTTTCAGACCGAATGGTTTGCGGACGATATTCAACTCGCTCAATTTTCAAATGTGATTGCGATTGTTTTACCCAAAGCTGAACAACGACAAGAGTTTGAAGCGATTCAGCACATTCGTACTATTGATATTTATCCTATTATTGAAACGCCTTATGGCATGGCGCATGTAGAGGAAATTGCCCAGTTCCCAGCTGTTCGTGCCTTGATGTTTGGCTCTATAGACTTTCAACTTGAAATGGATATGTCTGGTGACTTTTTAGAGTTGATGTACTTCCGTAATAAAATTACTTTGGCCTCTAAACTTGCGGGTATTGCCAATCCTATTGATGGCGTCACTGCTGATTTTGGCAATACTGAATTAGTCATGACTGAAACCCTACAAGCTAAAAAACTAGGTTTCCAAGGAAAGTTATGCATTCACCCCACTCAGGTCAAAATCGTCAATCAAATATTTAATTCTAGCCCTGAAGAAATTCAATGGGCACAACAGGTTCTTGAGGCTGTAAAAGCAGCGGATGGGCAAACGATTAGCTTAAATGGAAAAATGATTGATAAACCCATTATTTCAAAAGCAGAAAAGATCTTAAAACAAGCGTATTAAGCAAAGATAAGGATAAGACAGTTATGCAAAACTTTGCAGAATGGATTGGAAATAAACAAATTTCACAAGATCATTGTGAAGAACGCTCAATACACATGCTTCAAGCATTATTTAATAAAAAAGATCAGCCAGTAAATGAAATGCCCCATCTGTTTCATTGGGCGAATTTTTTACCGGTCGTCAATCAATCTGAAATTGCTGCAGACGGTCATCCTAAGAAGGGAGATTTTTTACCTCCTATTCCATTTCCTAGACGGATGTGGGCAGGCAGTCGTCTTGAATTTATTCAACCTATTTTGGTGGGGCAAGAATTACGTCGAGTTTCTGAAATATCCGATATCCAATTCAAACATGGAAAAAATGGTGAGCTTTATTTTGTAACAGTGAATCATTTTATTTATGCTAATGATGAGTTAGTCATTAAAGAGCAACAGGATATTGTTTATAAACCAGAAACTATTATTACTAACAATGTTAGTGCGACAACAACTCCTGTTGAAAGCACTCGCCGAAATTACAGTTTTAAACAGCAACATTCAGTGGATACAACTGCATTATTTCGTTATTCGGCTCTGACCTTTAATGGACATAAGATTCATTATGACCGTCCATATGCCATGCAGGTAGAAGGATATCCTGGTCTAGTGGTGCATGGCCCACTCCTAGCAACTCTATTAATGCAAACGCTACAAGATAAATATCCAGATAAAATCATTAAAAAATTTGAATTTCGTGCGGTAAAACCTGTGTTCGATTTTAATGAGTTTTATATCTGTGGCGATGTACAAGAGCAAACTGCAGAATTATGGATTGAACATAGTGATGGACACATTGCTATGAAAGCAAAATTAACATTTCAGGAATAATGAGATGAAACCACTAGAAGGTATTACTGTCGTTGCTTTGGAACATGCAATTTCGGCACCATTTTGTACACGTCAGTTAGCTGATCTAGGTGCGCGTGTCATCAAGATTGAACGGCCTGAAGGTGGTGATTTTGCACGTTATTATGATGAACGGGTCAAAGGAATGTCTTCTCATTTTGTTTGGACAAATCGCTCTAAAGAAAGCTTGGCACTGGATTTAAAATCTACCGAGGCCCAACCGGTATTAAAAAGCCTGTTAAGTAAAGCTGACATTCTTATTCAAAATTTAGCACCAGGCGCAGCATCTCGTTTAGGACTTTCTTTCGAGCAACTTCATTCATCTTTTCCACAACTCATTATCTGTGATATTTCAGGCTATGGTGATGACCCAGAACATCCGGGTCCATATCGTGATAAAAAAGCCTATGACTTACTCATTCAAAGTGAGTCTGGCTTTTTATCGATTACTGGCACAGAACAGGAAAATGTCAAAGCAGGATGTTCTATTGCCGATATCTCAGCAGGAATGTATGCCTATAGCAATATCTTGGCGGCTTTGCTGGAAAGACAAAAAACGGGATTGGGCAAACGTATTGATATCTCTATGCTTGAATGTATGACTGAGTGGATGGGCTTCCCTCTTTATTACGCTTCAGATGACCAACCTGAACCTCAAAAATCAGGGGCGGCTCATGCAACCATTTTTCCATACGGCCCTTTTTCTACTGGCGATAATAAACAAGTATTATTTGCTGTACAAAATGATCGTGAATGGGCCTCTTTTTGCGAAGTGGTCTTGGAAAGGCCTGAATTAGCTCACTCCAAATATTTTATCAATAATTCAAATCGAATTAAAAATCGTGAATTATTAACAGATATTATACTTCAGACCTTCTCACACTATAGCCAAAATGAAATCATTTTAAGGCTTGAACAGGCAAAAATTGCCAATGCGAATGTCAATACGTTAGCCGATGTCTGGAATCATCCACAATTAAAAGCAAGGCAACGTTGGACTGAGGTTGACACGCCAGTGGGTAAAATTCCAACATTAAAACCTGTTGGATCAAGTCATTCTGATGATTTTCAGCTTACGAAAGTCCCCGCATTGGGTGAACATACTGAAAGCATTCTCAAAGAGTTAGGTTTTTGAAGCTAAAAGTAAAAATGAATTACAACTCCAAAATCTTTCTTTTCACATAACTATTGTCTAATAGTCTCTTCAGTTTAAAAAAATAGATGATGGCCAGTGAAGTTTAAATTATTTATACATTATCAAGATGTATAAATAATTTACCAAGCGGGTGGTTGATCAACCTATATTAGAGCCAAAATAAAGGACTATAATTTTTAAACTCAGACTATGTTTTTTAAATTTAATAGAGTAAGCCTGTGAACTTTGATCTAAATGACTTTCGGTTAATTTTAAATATAGCAGAGACCAAAAATTTGACACGGGCTGCAGAAAAATCTTTCTTATCGACTCCCGCTGCTAGTAATCGAATTAAAAACTTAGAACATGTCTTAGGATTAAAAATTTTAGACCGCTCTTCTCAAGGCGTTGAACTGACTGAAATTGGGATGATCTATTTAAAATATGCTAAATCGATTTATCATGAAATTGAATGTCTGAAAGGTGAACTGGCTCAGTTTAATGATCTGATCCCAGGGAAATTATCTATTGCTGCCAACACAACGGCCATCACTGAATACATACCCACCGCCCTGTCAGAGTATTTAATTACTCATCCTCATGTGGATGTAAACCTTAAAGAAATGCTGAGTGAAGATATCGTCAATCTTGTCGCAGATAAACGTGCCGATCTTGGAATTATTTCTGGGAATATTGATACGAAGAATTTGCAGACCATACCTTTAATTTCTTCTCAGCTGATTTTAATTGCACCCAAAACCCACCCCATTCTAGAACACCCCCATGTGACATTATTAGATGCAATTCAATATTCAGTTGTAACTTTGCATGAAGGCAGCGCAATTCAAATTTTTTTACATAAGTTATCTCAGCAATTAGAAAAAAAAATCAATATTCGAGTGCAAGTTTCAAGCTATGACTCAATTTGTCAAATGGTTGCCGCAGGTGCAGGTATTGCCATTATTCCCTTGGCCGCTTTTAGACGTTTACAACATATTCACCCGAATATCGAGCATAGAGAAATTGATGAAAAATGGGCCCATCGCGGCTTTAAAATATGCGCTATAAACTTTAATGAAATCAGTCAATTCACTAAAGACTTTATTCAATGTTTAAAGTCTCATATTCATTAATAATCCAGTCACTCTGCTGTGCTATAGCGTTAGCCCCAGGTTAACGCCACTTTCAAATTTCAAAATTGTGCAAAACATCAAGCTATGTAACTTTACTACCAGAGAACATGAAAAGAACGAATGTTACAGGACAGTAAAATGATCAATAAAATTTTCAATTCGGCAAAGGATATTGTCAAAGACATTCAAGATGGCTCAACGATTGCAATTGGAGGTTTTGGTGGTTCAGGCATGCCTAATGAACTTATCGATGCACTCATTGACCAAGGTGCCAAAGATTTAACTATTGTGAGCAATAATGCCGGAAATGGTGATCAAGGTCTTGCAGCACTACTCAAAGCCAAACGTGTCAAAAAATTAATTTGCTCATTCCCTCGTCAAAAAGATGCCTATGTTTTTGAAGACTTGTATCGCAATAATGAAATTGAACTTGAAGTTGTGCCCCAAGGTACGCTCGCAGAACGTTTAAGAGCTGCTGGTTGTGGTATTGGTGGTTTTTATACACGTACAGCTTATGGCACCTTACTTTCAGAAAATAAGGAAACCAAAGAAATAGATGGTCAAGGCTACGTCTTTGAGAGAGCTTTAGCCGTAGATTACAGCCTGATTTATGCCAAGACAGGTGATCGTTGGGGCAATCTCATTTACAACAAAACTGCACGTAATTTTGCGCCTGTCATGGCTATGGCTGCAAAAACCACTTTAGTCGCCGTAGATCAAATCTGTGAACTTGGTGATTTAGATCCGGAAATTATTATTACTCCTGGAATTTTTGTCGATCGTGTCACCCTAAAAAATGGGCATGGAGCGTAAGCATTATGGATATCCAACAAAAAAATAATCTTGCTCAACGTGTGGCTCACGATATTCCTGAAGGGTCATATGTCAATTTAGGCATCGGTTTACCGACCCTAGTTGCGGACTATTTCGCTGATAAAGAAGTAATTCTACAAAGTGAAAATGGTGTGTTGGGTCAATGGACTCAAGCAGAAGTCGGTGAAGAAAACTGGGATTTGATCAATGCAGGAAAAGAAGCCATTGATTTAAAAAAAGGGGGGGCCTTTTTTCATCATGCAGATTCTTTTGGAATGATGCGCGGCGGACATCTGGATTACTGCATTCTGGGTGCATTCCAAATTTCAGCCAATGGTGATCTAGCCAACTGGCATACAGGACATCCAGATGCCATTCCTGCAGTAGGAGGAGCAATGGATCTTGCTTCAGGTGCACAAAATGTTTACGTCATGATGGAACATTTAACCAAACAAGGTCATAGCAAAATTTTAGAGAAGTGCAGTTACCCCTTAACGGGGCTGGCTTGTGTAAATCGTGTATATACAGAGATTGCTACCTTTGACTTTGACAATGGACAAGTGTTTGTAATTGATATTGTGGCCCCTCATACCGCTGAGTATGTTCAAAGTATTACCGATATACCACTCGATTTTTCAAGAATGAAATAAATCATAAATCGATTTTACAAAGGAGATGTAAATGGGAATGTTGAATTGGTACAAGGAATCGGATTCTAACCAGAAAAAGACATTTTGGGCATGTTATGCAGGTTGGGCACTTGACTCTTATGACATGCAAATTTTTAGTTTTTTATTACCCGTCATTATGGCGACTTGGGCACTTACTCAAACTCAGGTTGGCCTGATTGGTACGGTTGCCCTGATTGTAACCGCCATTGGCGGATGGATCGCAGGTATTTTGGCCGACCGGTATGGTCGTGTAAAAATCCTGATGTTTACCATTTTATGGTTTACATTTTTCGGCGTACTGGCAGGATTTGCACAAAATTATGAACAGCTTTTAGTCGCAAGAACGCTACAAGGCCTTGGTTTTGGTGGTGAATGGGCAGTGGGCGCGGCACTCATGGCCGAAGCTGTTTCTGCAAAACATAAAAATAAGGCTGTCGGCTTTGTCCAGTCAGGAATGGCTTTAGGTTGGGCAGGATCGGTGATTGTAGCTACCGTACTTATTACGATGTTGCCACCCGAGTGGTCTTGGCGTGTGGTTTTTTGGACTGGTATCATCCCCGCTTTAATTGTGATTTATATTCGCCGTAATGTGAAAGAATCGGTCGAATTCGTAAATGATGTGGCTAAAAATAAAGAAAATATTGAGAAAGCATCTTTTAGTTCTATTTTCAAAAAAGAATATTTACGTTCAACCATTTTTGCAAGTTTACTCGTTATAGGTTTACAAGCAGCATGCTATGCCATTCTTATTTGGATTCCGACCCTGATGAATGAGCGTGGACTGAGTCCAAGTTCTAAAATTGTCACGATTTTAATTATGGCTGCAGGAGCATTTGCAGGCTTTATGTTTACAGCTTATCTGGCTGATAAATGGGGTCGTAAACAAACTCTGATTGGTATGTCTATTTTGAGCTGGATTGTGACCGTGGTGTATATGTTGATTGCAATGAATCAATACATCACCTTAGCACTGGGCTTCTTTGTCGGTTTCTCTGCAATCGGTATGTTTGCAGCGCTTGGCCCATTTTTAACAGACTTATTCCCGACTCATATTCGCACTACAGGTATGGGCTTTTCCTACAATGTCGGAAAATCATTTGGTGCTCTATCAGTCGTTGGTGTGGGTATTCTTGCTGAATCATTAGGTCTTGCTCCTTCGATCGGTTTGTTCTGCTTAACAGCTTACGGCTTAGCAACAATCTCTATTTTGCTTATTAGAGTGCCTAAAGATGAACCTACATTAATATCTCATCATTATCAAAAACAGGGAGTTTAAATATGATCCGTATCCTTTACTTACTCAGCAAACCAGAAAACATGAGCAAAGAACAGTTTGATGCCGAATGTTTACGCCACTTTGAAATGTCAGAAGGTATTCCCGGCTTACATAAATATGAAGTGCGTTTAATTGCTTCAGAACCGACAGATCTTCATGTTCCCTTCTTTGATGTGCCGGGTGTCGATGCTATTGGAGAATGCTGGTTCGAAAATGAGCAACAAATGCAAACTTATATGGACTCTGAAGTTCGTAAAAACTGGTTTGAACACGGCAAGACTTTCATTGGCAAGTTGAAGCCATTTATAACCAAAGACGTTATATAAAATTTTTAATTCAAATATTAAGGACAATCAAAATGCTTTTTTGTGTAGAAATGACCGTCAAGATTCCCCTAGATAGCGATCCTGCAAAAATGGATGCAATTAAACGTGCTGAAAAAGAGCGCGCTATTGAGCTACAGAACGCAGGTAAATGGCCACATTTATGGCGTGTTACAGGCAAATATTCCAACATCAGTATTTTTGATGTGGAAAGCAATAATGAATTACATGACTTGTTGATGAGTTTGCCTTTATTTCCCTATATGGAGATTAAAGTGACGGCGCTCTCCCAACACCCCTCTTCAATTCACTAATACTGAATACCTATTAAGATCAAGGATGGTCATCATGGAAAAGATATACGATATTTCTCAGCTTGATTTATCCAGCTATGTTCGACATGGTGATCGCGTGGTATGGGGCCAGGCTCAAGCTGAACCCATCCCGCTCACTCAAAATTTAATTCAAAATCATAAAAAAATTGGGAAATTTAAAGTCTTTTTAGGCATTAGCCAGTTTCCTACTTGCCTACCTGAATACTCCGAACAGATTGAATATCTGAGCTATTGTGGTGCAGGACATAATCGGACCCTTGCGCAACATCAGGTTTTAGATATTTTGCCTGTGCATTATTCACAACTTCCCCGTTTAATCGAAAACCAACAGCTTAAATTAGATGTGGTGTTGATTCAGGTTTCAGCAGCAAATGCTCAAGGACAATACAGCTATAGTTTGGCACAAGATTATTTAAAATCCGCCCTTCGACATGCTCGAATTGTGATTGCGGAAGTCAATCAGCAAGCCCCGTGGGTGTATTCGGATCAATATTTAACTGAAGCTGATTTTGATGTGATGGTGTATACCGACCGAAAAATTGAAGCACAAAATAGTGCTGACCATTCAGCAACCACTCAAAAAATTGCTCAAAATGTTGCCTCCTGCATTCCCGATCATTCAACTTTACAACTTGGAATCGGCTCTATTCCCGAGGCCATTATGCAGGCTTTGGATCAACATCAGCATTTAGGTATTCATTCCGGCATTATTGGTGATGGTGTTGCCGAATTGATGCAAAAAGGGGTAATTACCAATCAGAAAAAAAATATTGATCCTGGAAAAACTATCACAGGTTTAATTGTGGGTTCTTCTAAACTACATCAATTTGTTCATCAAAATTCAGGCATTGAACTGCGTTCAACCGAATATACCCATCATGCTGCGACTCTTGCTGCCATTCAACAATTCATTGCAATCAATTCAGCCATTGAAGTTGATTTAACAGGTCAGGTCAATGCTGAGATTGCCAATAAAACCTATGTGGGCGCTGTAGGTGGAGCTTTGGACTTTATTCGTGCCGCCAATCAGTCTCATGGGGGCGTTTCAATTATTGCCCTGCCCGCTTCTGGAAAAAGTTTTAGTCGGATCGTAAGCAAGCTACAAGGCCCCGTGTCTACACCGCGCAGTGATGCCGGGCTGATTGTGACTGAATATGGCATTGCAGACTTACGTGGTTTAAGCCTGCCGCAGCGTGTTGAAAAAATGATATCCATTGCAGCCCCTCATTTTCAAGCAGAACTTGAGCAGCAAGCCATCGATCTAAAACTAGTTTAAAAGGAATTGAAATGAAAGACTCTTATATCGTCAGTCCGCTACGTACCCCGATTGGTAAATTCGGTGGCGCACTTGCCTCTTTAACTGCGGTCGACCTCGCTGTCAAAGTGATTCAATCCATCGTAGAGAAAACTGGCTTAGATACCCACACCTTAGATGAAGTCATTATTGCCCAGTCTTATTCATCCAGTGAGGCACCCTGTATTGGACGCTATGCGGCTTTGACCGCAGGACTTCCAATTGAAGTACCCGGCTATACATTAGATCGTCGTTGTGGCTCAGGCTTGCAAGCACTTATTAATGCAGCCATGACCATTCAATCCGGAAATGCTGAAGCGATTATGGTGGTGGGTGTGGAAAGCATGAGTAATATTGAATATTACTCCACCAATATGCGCTGGGGAAGTCGTGCGGGGAATGTGACCATGTTTGACCGACTGGAACGTGGCCGTGAAAGATCTCAGCCGGTTGAACGTTTCGGGGTAATTTCAGGTATGCCTGAAACTGCCGACAATCTGGCCCGAGACTATAATATTGGTCGTGAAGAATGTGATGCTTTTGCGCTACAAAGTCATCAAAAAGCACAGCAAGCCTGGGATGCAGGTAAATTTAAAGATGAAGTGATTCCGCTTGAAGTGAAATCTAAAAAAGAAATCAAAACCATCGCTTTTGATGAAGGTATTCGTGCAAATAGCACTCTTGAAAGTCTAGCCAAACTGAAAACCCTCTTGCCAAATGGCGTCACCACAGCAGGCAATTCAAGCCAACAGAATGATGCTGCAGCAGGTTGCCTCATTGTCAGCCGTGAGTATTTAGAAAAGCATCATTTACAACCGATTGCCAAAATTACAGGCTGGAGCGCAGCAGGTTGTGATCCAAGTCGAATGGGTATTGGTCCTGTGCCTGCGGTGAATAAACTACTTAAAAAACTAGATATGTCCCTTGAAGAAATTGATCTGATCGAAATTAATGAAGCCTTTGCAGCTCAAGCTTTAGCAGTGATTAAAGGTTTAAATATTAGCGATACTTCTAATATTAATGTGAACGGTTCAGGAATTTCTCTGGGTCATCCTATTGGCGCCACAGGACTTCGCATCATGACATCTTTAGTACATGAGATGAAACGCCGTAATGCACGTTACGGTTTAGAAACAATGTGTATTGGTGGTGGACAAGGCTTAGCTGCCCTATTTGAACGTGTTTAAGTACTAAATTAAAGAATATTTGTTAAGGAGTGACTCATGATTGAATCAAGAATGATTGGTGAAGTAAAAGTAACCCGTATCCATGAATATGCTGGCCCGAGCCATGATCCAAAATTTTTATTTCCGACAGCAGATCAGAGTCTGTTAGAAGAGCATAAAGATATGCTGGCACCGCATCATTGGATTCCACAGATGAATCGCCTCATTGTCAGCATTCAATTTTGGGTGGTTCATGCCGGCAATAATATTATTGTGATTGATACCGGTGTTGGTAATTTCAAACAGCGCCCAGAAATTCCGCGTATGCATATGCTGAATAATTTGATTACTGAATGGATGACTGCTGCTGGCGCACCTCCTGAAAAAGTAACTCATGTGGTGATTACCCATTTACATTCTGATCATGTTGGCTGGAATACCATCTGGAAAGACAACCGCTGGACACCGACTTTCCCGAATGCCAAGTATTATTTACCTAAAGAGGACTTTGATTTCTGTCATCAGGGTAAAAATAAAGAACCCGGCGTGATTGATGTTTTTGGCGACTCTTTCTTTGATAGCGTGATGCCTGTCTATAACGAAGGCTTGGTTGAATTTATTCAGCCTCATACTGAAATTGCCGATTGTTTAGTGGTTGAACCTGCACCCGGTCACAGCCCAGGACAAGTCACTTTCCGTGTCAGCTCCCAAGGAGAAGAAGCCATTTTCTGCGGCGACGTATTCCATAGTCCGCTCCAAATTGTTCGCCCCGAAATCAATTCAGGTTATTGCATCTGGCCGGATATCGCGCGAAAAACTCGACTTGAATGTTTAGAGCGCGCCGTGAGCCGAGAAGCTTTACTCTTGCCTGTACATTTTGGTGATCCCTACTGTGGTTATATTCGTAAACAAGATAATGGATTTATCTTTGAACCTTCAGATACATGGGCTCGCGTTTAATTCACTGATCCAGCTTTCTGGATAATAGTTTGTAATACCTAAAAGGATTTTTAAAAAATGAAAAAACCAGTAAATAAAAATTTACTGGTTATGGGGACGCTTTGCCTATCCATAACCAGCATTAACACGGCTCAGGCTGATTTTATTGATGACACAAAATTTAATGTGCTCGCAAAAAACTATTATTTCAATCGTGACTTTCGTAAAGGCGAATACAACTCTGCAGGTCAGAATGCTCAATTACCTGTATCTGAACGTAAAGGTTACCGTGAAGAATGGGCCCAAGGTTTTATTGCCAATATGGAAACAGGCTGGACAGATACGGCCATCCAATTTGGCTTGAATGGCTATGCCCTGGTTGCTTTAAAACTTGATAGTGATGGATATCGAACCGGTACAAACAACTTAGAAGTGGACTCGAAAGGCAAACCGAAATCAGCGACTGCTGAATTTGGTGGCGCCTTACGGGCAAAATATAATAAAACCGAAGCATTGATTGGGAATCAATTTCCAAATAATCCGATTGTTGGGACTAACTATTCTCGCCTGCTTCCATCTATGTCGACGGGTTTATCGATAAAAGATAATAGCTTTGATCATCTCAATTTAGATTTTGGTTATTTCACTCAAATGAGTCCTGTTGATTCAACTGACCGTCTCAACTATTTCAATACGGATTATAACAATGGAATTCAGGCTGATTCTGTCAGCTATTTAGGTGGAACCTATAAACTCAATAATATTGAAACATCGCTGTATGTGTCTGAATTAGAAAATGTCTGGATGCAGTATTATTTAGGGGCAAAATATAAACATCAAATTGATGCCCAATCAGGTTTTAATCTACAAACCAATAACTACATTAACCGAGATACCGGTGATGCCACGGGCGGAAATATCAGTACCGGTCTGGTTTCCTTGACAGGCAGCTATAAACTATCCAACCATAATTTCAGTTTAGCGTACCAACAAGTTTTAGGTGATGAACCTTTTGACTGGATCGGCTTTAGAAATAACGGCGGGATTGCCACTATTCCTAATAGTGTACAGTTTGCAACATTTACGGAAGCCAAAGAAAAATCAGCTCAAGTGAAATATGAAATTGACTTCTCACCTTATGGAATCGAAGGTCTGTCTTTTATGACGCGCTATCTGTATGGCTGGGATATGGATAATACGGGCAGTGACAACAAACTGTATACCAAACGTCATATTTACGATCAAAATATTGAGAATAAACATTGGGAAAGAGATATCGAATTACGCTACAAAGTTAAGCAAGGCTTTGCAAAAGATCTTGATGTTCGTCTTCGTCAAGCCACTCATAGGTCAACTACAGGCTATAGATATGGGAATATTGATGAATTCCGTTTAATTCTTGAATATCCATTTTCATTCTAATAAAACTTTATCTGTGAGAAAATCAAAATGCCTTATGTTATAGAAACCTGGGACAAAATAGATCACCAGCCTCTTAGAAAAAAATTACGACAAGAACATTTAGATTATTTAAATCAAAATCTTAAGTTACTTTTATCCTGTGGTGCAAAACTGGATGATCATGGTCAAGACTTAGGAGGTGGAGTCTATATCATTGATGTAGATACACGAGAAGCTGCTCAAAAATTTATTGAACAAGATCCTTTTTTCATTGGTGGTTTATTTCAAAAAATCAAAATAGACGGTTGGCGAAAAGCCTATTTTGATGGCAAATTTTGTCTGTGAATAAAGATATACAACGAGGGTAGGCTTAAGCCTGCCCTCATTCTCTATACGTTAATACTGACTTTTAAAATTATAATTACTGTATTTATATCATTAAATTTAAAAAAGTTGCCATAAAAACAACCGTACAAATAAATTTTTAAGTGAGGTTTATTTTAGGACTATGGTCATGTTTGAAATTATTGATAATTTAAAAATAAGTTAGATCAGCATCGCCCGCTATTTCTTGCAATTGTAAAAGACTTACAAGAAGACCGTATTGTACGATGGCTTTTATTCAGTTGGTTTCCGACTCTGTACTAGAAGGGTTTAAACCCTATCAAGTTGTATTAGGTATTTTATTTAGATCAGCTTGAGTGATAGCTTGATCTCTAGTGCTAGATGTATGGGTATATAGCTGTACCAAATTCTCCTTTTAGATCCTCTTATTTTTAGCGGGATTACCATTTAAGCTAAATATAATTACCCCGATAGGGATTCAATAAGATCTACAGTTAAAAGCCTACATTGAGCAGGCTATTCAATATCAAGAGAGAATTAGTTGATTTCAGATCAAACCTTTGAAAAGGAAAAAACACCCCACAATGACTAATAATACTGAGAAACATTTTTTCAGCATTTGCGGTGATAGCGCATGCGCTGCTTTTGCACCTAACTTTGCTGTAAAGAAACTCATGAGGCTGATGCCTAAGAATGCATAAGTATGTACATAGCCTATACTATTGGGAACAGCCGCATGTGCTTTCATCCCAAAAATCATAAAGCCCAAAGCACCTGCAATGGCAATCGGTAGACCACATGCAGCCGATGTTCCGACCGCCTTTTGCATCACCACACCATAACGGGTGAGATATGGCACAGTAACACTACCACCGCCAATCCCAAAAATGGCTGAAGCCACACCAATCACAGAACCTGCAGCAATTTGTTTACCTGTTGAAGGCAAAGATTTTGTTGGATCGACTGCCTTTTTAGCACCAGTAAACATGGTATATGCTACCCAAATCAAGAATAAACCAACAATGAGTTGAAGATGTATTCCTGAAAGCCATCCTGCAATGGCTGCTCCGGCAAAACAGCCGATCGCCATCGGTGGCGCCAGGTTTTTAAATACCGGCCACATCACCGCACCATTTTTATGGTGTGCCATCAATGAGCTAATCGATGTGACAACGATGGTCGCTAATGAGGTCCCTAATGCCAAATGCATGATGACATCAGAACTGTAATCCATTTGGGTAAAGACGATAAACAAGAGTGGGACGATAATGGTGCCACCACCGACACCGAAGAGACCTGCGGCAAATCCAGCAAGTGCTCCGATGATTAAAAAAATAATAAGTTCCACGATATACTGACTTTTAAAGAATGGAGTATTGAAGCAAGGAGTAATTAAGCGAGTTCGAGTTGACCGATTTGGTGATAAGCACGGTTAAAATAAACCAAGCTTTCTTCTTGCTGACTTTGCTTAATTGCTACGACACGGCATAAGAAAATGCTGTGTGTGCCGACGTTTTGAATTTCTTCAATCTGACAATCAAAACTCACCAGAGCATCTTCTAACACAGGTGATCCTGTTTCGAGTGTGGTCCAATCACCAAGTTTGAAACGATCTTCAGAATTAAATTTGCTTGAGGCAAATACATTTGAGATCTGCTCATGCTGTGTGCTGAGTACATTTACTGAAAGCACTTTATTTTCAATAAAATGCGCATGTGAGCGAGATGATTGATTCATGCAAACCAGTAATGTCGGCGGTGTATCGGTCACACTACATACAGCAGATGCCGTAAAACCATGCATTCCTGCTGTACCTTGTGTTGTAATTACATTCACAGCAGTCGTTAACAAGGACATTGCATTTCTAAAGTCGGTTGCTTCAATCATCTCTTCTATCTCAAATGTGTATATGCTTTGTCTCTTACTCAAGTCAGGGAAATGGATGATTTGATATATCATCCACCCTGCCCTTATTGAGACAGTTTAGAATTAAGCGGTCAGTTCTTGACGAACAATGGCAGCACCTGCGCTTAATGCTTCGAGTTTGCCGCGAGCGACTTGACGAGATAAAGGTGTCATACCACAGTTGGTTGATGGATAAAGCTTGTCCGCATCAACAAATTGCAACGCTTTGCGCAGTGTATTTGCGACTTCTTCAGGGGTTTCGATTTGGTTGGTCGCCACATCAATCGCCCCAACCATGACTTTTTTGCCACGAATCAGTTCAATCAGATCCATCGGTACACGTGAATTTTGACACTCAAGAGAGATGATATCTAACTTAGATTGTTGCAGCTTAGGGAATGCTTGCTCATATTGACGCCATTCATTGCCTAAAGTCTTTTTCCAATCGGTATTGGCTTTAATGCCATAACCGTAGCAAATGTGTACCGCAGTTTCACATTTCAGCCCTTCAAGCGCACGTTCTAAAGTCGCCACGCCCCAATCATTCACTTCATCAAAGAACACGTTAAAGGCAGGTTCATCAAACTGAATGATATCCACTCCTGCCGCCTCTAACTCAAGCGCTTCTTGGTTCAAAATTTTGGCAAATTCCCACGCCAATTTTTCACGGCTCTTATAATGACCATCATAAAGCGTGTCAATCATAGTCATCGGACCAGGTAACGCCCATTTGATCGGTTGATTGGTTTGGCTACGCAAGAATTTCGCATCCTCTACGAACACAGATTGTTTACGCGAAACTTCACCCACCACTGATGGCACGCTGGCATCATAACGGTTACGGATACGCATGGTTTCACGCTTTTCAAAGTCCACACCTTCAAGATGCTCGATGAAGGTCGTCACGAAGTGCTGACGGGTTTGTTCACCATCACTTACGATATCGATCCCTGCTTGACGTTGCTCATGTAGAGACAACTTTAAGGCATCACGTTTCGCTTCAAGCAACTCTTCGCCTTCAAGTTTCCAAGCTGACCAAAGTTTTTCAGGTTCAGCGAGCCAAGAAGGTTTCGGTAAGCTGCCAGCAGTTGAGGTTGGGAGTAACATTTTTGGTTGTACAAGTGCCATGTTTAATCTTCTTTATAAAATTTCGTGAATCTATTTGGTGTATTAGGCAGCTTGATTTTGCTGAGCATTGGCTACAGTGAAGTTAGCAGCCCATTCATCAAGGATGTCTTTATATGGTTTGATGAAGTTTTCTTCTGTCCATTTACCTTGTTTCACAGCCAATTCACCACGTTCAACACGGTCATAGACAATACGAGTCAATGAATAATCCCCATAGCTCAAGCTTGGCTGATACACCACACCTGCAGGTGAATTGGTATTATAAATTTCAGGACGATAGATTCTTTGGAAGCTTTCCATGGTGCTGATCGCGCTGATCAATTCGAAATCAGTGTAATCACGTAATAAGTCACCTGCACAGTAGAATGCTAAAGGTGCATTGCCATTTTCAGGTTTGAAATAACGAACGCTTAAACCCATTTTTGCGAAGTATTCATCGGTACGTGAATAGTCTTCATTAGTATATTCCACACCTAAAATCGGGTGAACATTGGCAGTGCGGTAATAAGTTTTAGTCGTTGAAACACTTAAACAAATCACAGGCTGTTTGTTAAATTCAGCTTTAAAGGCTTCTGAATTTACAAGATGTTGATACAACTTGCCGTGTAGATCACCAAAGTCTTCAGGCTTTTCATTGAACTTGCAACCCAGTGATGGCAATACCACACTAAAGTCATAATCACGCACATAAGATGAAAAGCTGTTGCCAATCATGCCTTCAATACGTTCATTAGTATGATGATCGATAATGGTACTTTTTAAGGTTTCAATGAATGGGAAAGTTTGACCCTTGCCTTCGATATCAATTTCCGCAGAGATGATATCGATTTCAAGTGAATAACGATCACCTTTTGGATTGTCGACCGTTGCCAAGCTATTAAAACGGTTATTGATCATTGCTAAAGTGCGACGAAGATTTTCTTGGCGGCTTTCACCACGTGCCAAATTAGCAAAGTTAGTCGTCAAACGTGTATTGTTTGCTGGCTCGTAGTTCTCATCAAAACGAATGCGTTTAATTGAACATTGAAATGCTGTACTCATGGAGATGTACCCTAAATTTTTTTAAATAAAAGCTAAATTTCTGTATGAGGCAATTAAAGCCTGAATTTAAACATGAGTAAAACGATATAAATTCAATAAAAGATGAGTAAAATTCACTTTAAAGCTGGTTTTTATAAATAAGTCTCTTCGTATTGACTACAAAAGGATCTCACCAATAATAAAATTATCTCTTAAAAAACAAGGTTTAAAGTTAATTAAATAAACTGTATTTTTAATCAACCAGATGCTCGAGGACAATTGATTGATTATACAGTGATCCAAAATGTGAAAGTGTGGTGACTCACCCAAATGAGTATTTTCATACGCATTATATTAATGATCAGGCCAATATTTCTGGCCATGTAGAAGCTTATTCAGTTGCAAAAGGTACTACTCTCAAGTTACCTGTTGAATAACTGAGGTTGTAGTCCCGAATATTACGAATCACTTGACGATGCCATTCACGAGTATAAAATAGCGCGCATATAAGGAGATGGTATTCCTCCTTCTACAAACCTCCATTCTGGCTGATGATGCCTACGTAACTCTCTTTCCAGGTAGAGTGCGTAGGTTTGCGCTCTATTTTTTATTTGGAGCGCTTTTACCATGTATTTATCTCTTCTCTCAATTGCTCTTGGCTCTGTACTCGGTGCCTGGTTACGTTGGGGAATCAGTTTAAAATTTAACAGTGTGTTTGAACATATTCCCTTTGGTACTTTCATTGTCAACTTGGTCGGTGCTTTTATTATCGGACTTGCAGTTTCATTTTTCTCTAACAGTTCAATCACTCCAAACTATAAGCTGTTTTTAGTGACTGGATTTTGTGGTGCATTGACCACATTCTCTACCTTTTCTGTAGAAGTGGTTGAGTTATTACAAGCATTAAAATTTGAATATGCCATTTCCAGCATTGCGATTCATGTTGTGGGTTCGTTGATCTTTACGGTTTTGGGAATGCTGACTTATCAATTCGCGACGAATCACTAAAAGCAAAAGACTAATTGAATTTTTCTCATCTTGGTATTAGAAAATATCAGCATATCGAAGCTTCATGACGTGCTTAAATCACTAAAATATAGGGTTTAGATTTAAACCCTATAATTATGTCGAATAAACTTGAACGTCAAAAACTGACTCTCTCAGAAGGTCATGAAAAACTTTTGCTTCACTCCTGCTGTGCCCCATGCTCAGGTGAAGTGATGGAAACCCTGATCGAATCAGGTATCGACTTTTCGATCTTTTTCTATAATCCGAATATTCACCCTGTCAAAGAATATGAAATTCGTAAGGAAGAAAATATTCGCTTTGCAGAGAAGCACAATATTCCGTTTATTGACTGCGACTATGACAAAGATAATTGGTTTGAACGGGCCAAAGGCATGGAAAATGAACCTGAAAAAGGCATTCGCTGCACTATGTGTTTCGATATGCGCTTTGAACGAACAGCTCTTTACGTTGCAGAACATGGCTTTAACCTGATGAGTAGTTCACTGAATATTTCCCGTTGGAAAAACATGCAGCAGCTTAATGACTGTGGCAATCGCTCTGCATCGCATTATGAAGGTATTACTTATTGGGATTACAACTGGCGTAAAAATGGTAGCGCTGTTCGTATGCTCGAGATTAGTAAGCAATAAGAGTTTTACCAACAGGAATATTGTAGCTGTGTTTATTCACTACGCGATACCAACCGTTGGCGTATGAGTAATGGCCGTGATCGAATTAAACACGGCGTGAAGTTCTATTGCAATGCGATGAAAGATGAGACTTAAGCTTCTGTCGCTGCATACCAATTTTTCCAAGAACTGGTTCCGCGTACCTCAATCGGCACCGTTGGAATCAGTTTTTCTTTTAAGACTTCGGTTTGTTCAACCGCTTTGGCGAGTCTGGCTTTAACTGAGTGAATGCATTCCCGATCACCAAATTCACAGCGATCCAAAGTCGTTCCGCCACATGGTCCATTGGCTAAACCCTTCGGACAGGTTTCCGGGCAGATATATAAGGTATCACCCAAACGACATTGCCCACAACTTTCACAGCCCACTACCCCGTGCTTACTGATATATTCAGTCTTTAGTAATGCTTTTGCTGCAGGTGTATTTTCCCACCATGCGGCTCTAAAAATAAAACGTCCAACACCCTTAGCAATTTTGGATTCAAATAATACCTCATGCATGAAATGCAGTTGCTGATATTTAATGATCTGGCTGGATGTCGGTTGACAGGAATAATAAGGCAATTCCGGTACAAACTCTTTGCCAGTCTTTACTTGCCAGAGGGAATTCCAGAGTGATTCAAGTTCATCTAAAGTTAGATGCCGATATTGCTCGATATAGCTTTCGAGTAGCATCTGCTCTTCAGGCTTGTGACAGGCAGATAGATGAATGCCAGCAAAACCAAGATGCTTGCACATCAGCATCTGTAAAGCACAGCGCAAATACACCCGCTCGTTCAGTCCTGTCTGTTTTTCATCTGTTAGCACCTGCAGCATATGCGGTGTGATGACGATGCCGGCGACCTGATGTTTCACCATAAAATTGGCACGCGCCAAACTGAGGGGCATGACACATGCTAAAATTTTTTGTGTGTACTGATGATGATTTAAAAAGATCTTGGCTTGTTTTAAAGCATCCATGTTGTAACCCAATTGCGTGATAATAAAATCCGCACCTGCCTTAAGCTTCTTGTGCAGTTTTAAGTATTGTGCGTCACGCTCAGCTTCGGCATATTTAAACGGGTTAAATGCAACCCCAATGCAAAATCCGCCAAATTGTTTGGCCGCCATAACAGCATTGACTGACTCCAGGTATCGGCTACGCTCTGCTCCGTCTTTTCCATCACAATGTTCTTTGAGCTTGTCGCCTGTCAGCAATAAAAGATTGTTGATCTTCGCTGCCTTGGCTTGTTGTAGAAATAACTCAATATCCTGAATATCCCGCCCTTTTCCGGCAAAATGTAAAATCTTGTCGACTGAATCAGGGTACTGCTCGCTCGCTGCAAGCGGTGTCACATCATGATCTGAATGGACACGGTCTGCCAATGTCATCACTGCAGGATATCTGGCAAATTCAGTTTTCACAGGGAAAATCTCATTCAGTGAAGTAAGGTATTCCACCAGGATACAAAACTGGTTGTTCTGAAAACAGGAAGATAATTGAGACATAGACAAAGGAGATCTAAAGGATTAAAAAGAAATCAAGCTGAATTATAGGCCAGAAAGATTGAAATACTACCTGTCACTACCCGTAAATAGTGGTGACAGAAGTGATGCCTCCTAAGTGGTAATTATCCCCAAACCTCTTTTGCGACTTCATTCATCAGTTTTATTTTCTTCCACTGGGTATCGTAGGACACCTTGTTGCCTTCTTCCATCGAAGCAAAACCACTCTGAAGACACAGGCCTAACCGCTCTAATGGCAGGAAGTTAGAAGCAGTTTGAATACGAGTTATGATCTCGGATCTGGTTTCCACCCTTTCAGTTTTGGTTGAGATCAAACCTAAGAACACTTCTGCTTGCGCGCTCTGCAGTTTGGCTAGAGGTTCAAAACCACCCGCTCGCTCAGTATCAAATTCCAGGAAATAGCGATCGATATTTTGAAGTTCGTTTAAAACATGATCTGCAATAAAGTCATAGTCACCCTGATACAGCCAGCTCGAACTAAAGTTTCCACGTTCGATATGCAAGGCAACAAACAGATCAGCAGGCTTATTGTCTAAGGCCATATTTAATGCTTTGACACAGCAGCCAGCCAGTTCTACCGGATTCATCCCCTGCTCAAGCTCCTGCGTACGATAGCGTTCATCACACAGATATGCCAAAAACTGGTCATTGATCTGGATATAGCGGCAGCCCTGATCATAAAGTGCAGTTATTGCTTCTCGAAAACATAGACCCAAATCTTGGATATAGGCATCTAAGTCACCCGCATAATAACGGTTATTACGCAGATACGGATACAGCATCATATTCGGACTAGGCAGACAATATTTGGCTGTGGCAAAACCTTCAATCGCTTGGTGCAAATAGCGATAGTGCGCTAAACAGTTGTGATCTGCATTAAAGAAAATCTTGTCAGTAACCCGAACATCATAGGGTTTACTGATGACATCTTTATATTTTAAGCCATCCCGTATTTTATGGCCTTCAATTCCATCGAGCTGTTCCAGGAAATCAAAATGCCACCAGGCACGGCGAAAATCACCATCTGTCATCACTGAACAATCGAGATCGAGCTGGATATCGACCAGATTATCAATTTCTGCATTTTCAACCTGTCGCAAAGTTTCTTCATAAATGACCCGATCCGCAAAATCATAACGTGCCTTCTTTAATTTTAGCGCTCTTAAGAAGCTGCCGATATGTTCTGCTTTATTGCCTGCATACTGAGTTTTAGCAGCTTGAGTGGTATTGCTTGTGGTCATTGTTTTAATTCATTGTCGTATAAATGCCATGAATGGATCAGCATTTATTTAAATAGAGGGAGGCAGAACATCACTTGGTCAACCGAGGACGTTGAGTCAATAAAATATTTCTGTCAGGAATTAGATTTCAACAGATCAATCAGCTGAAGGAGATAGGCAAAAAAAGGAATAAAAATAAAATGGTTTAAAAATGAGCATAATTTACCTGAACACACGCCCCGTGAGATATCGAAATGGATGATGCTGGAGCGATATAGGCGCGCAAAAGTAAATTGAAAAAGATCAAATCAAATTAAGACATCCCCTATTAACGCCCACCGCATTATTTTGGTCTGCTTTAGGCCGGTCTCCGGACTTAAGGATATTGAGTTATACCCTATTCACCGTTGCGGGGGCAGTGTTAGCTTGCACAAATGTGCACTAACTTCCCAGTTTCACTTCTCTAAGGAAGCACCTGAAGCGATGCAAAGCCTAAGGTTAAGTTTTTGCTAAGTCAAACAGTTTATGATGATTTCTCCTCCCCTCTCAGATACTCCAAAACAACTCCACTCATGCTGAGGTGATTCACTTATTCGACATTCTTTGTTCAGACAGACACAAAACAATCCTTTTCAAGATCATCATGTGTCTATTTACTTCATTTTTTGAGCATTATTTTGTTTCTGATTTGGAGTGTTGTTGATGACTGTTCATCCAGCGATACAGTACTGGTAAAAGCACTAAAGTCAGCAAGGTAGATGAAAGAATCCCACCAATCACTACGGTTGCCAGTGGCCGTTGAACCTCAGCGCCTGTTCCGGTTGCCAGCGCCATCGGTACAAAGCCCAGTGAAGCCACGCAAGCTGTCATCAACACTGGTCTTAATCGCAAAATAGCCCCCTGCCACACGGCTTCATGCACTGGATATTTATCCCTTAATTCTTTAATGAAGGTCAACATCACCAGTCCATTGAGGACTGCAACACCAGATAAGGCAATAAAACCAATCCCAGCTGACATCGATAATGGTATATCCCTTAGCCAAAGAAATACCACACCACCGGTCAAGGCAAAGGGTACCCCGGTAAAGACCAACAGACTTTCTTTAACATTGTGAAAGACCGCCATCAGTAAAATAAAGATGGTAATTAAAGCCAGTGGAATCACGATTTGCATCCGTGCTTTGGCTGAAGCCAAATTTTCAAACTGACCGCCATATTCAATCCAATAGCCACTTGGTAAATTGTATGCTTTGAGCTGTGTCTGCACATCAGATACAAAAGAGCCTAAATCACGCCCTTCAACATTCGTTGTGACCACAACTCGGCGCTTACCATTTTCTCGGCTGACTTGATTAATGCCTTCAATGGTAGAAACTTGTGCGACATCAGACAATAAAATACTGCCGCCATTTGGAAGCTGGATCGGTAACTGGGAAACAGATGCAACACTTCGATTTTGCTCACTCAAACGAATAATAAAATCAAAACGACGATCGCCTTCTAGAATCTCTCCTACGCTTTGTCCACCAATACTTACAGCCACCACATCCTGAATAGATTTCACGCTCAAGCCATATTGGGCAGCTAAAGCTTTATCAATCTCTACATTGAGTAAAGGCAGACCCGAAGTTTGTTCAACTTTCACCGCACTGCTACCTGCGACTTGCTGAATGATTTTCGCGATTTTTGCAGCCTCAGTATTCAGAACCTGCATGTCATCACCAAAAACCTTCACTCCCACATCACTACGTACCCCTGAAATCAGTTCATTAAAACGTAGCTCAATAGGCTGAGAAAACTCACTATTATTGCCGGGAATTGTCGCAAGATAAGCTTCCATTCGGGTTCGAAGTGCATCCAGACTTTCTTTTGAATCTGGCCATTCCTCACCTGGTTTCAGCATGATATAACCATCGGAAATATTCGGTGGCATCACATCTGTCGCCACTTCAGCAGTCCCGGTACGGGCAAATACAGCTTTAATTTCGGGAAAGTTTTTCAGTAAAAGCTTTTCGGTATTTTCCTGCATACGTAATGATTCTTCTAGTCCTGTGCTTGGCGAGCGTAATTGCTGTACCGCAAAATCACCCTCACTCAGCTGGGGTGCAAACTCACTACCAATTTTCGTGCTGAGCAGACCGGTGATGACCAGGAGACAAGCGGCAAAAGTTAAAACCACCGCCTTGTATTGATAGGCCATATCCAGTATCTGCTGATATCGGGTTTTGAGCCAGATCATCCAGCGGCTTTCCGTTTCTTTGATCTCCCCTTTAACCCATAAAGCAACCGCAGCAGGCACAAAGGTGATCGATAAAATAATAGCTGCCACCAGTGCGAGAACAACGGTTAAAGCCATCGGATGAAATAGTTTTGCTTCTACGCCACTTAAAGCAAAAATCGGTAAATATACCACCAAAATAATAAGCTGACCAAAAATGAGGGGACGACGTGCTTGCCGGGCAGCCAGAAAAACTTCCTTAAAGCGCTCATTTTGTGTGAGAGGTCGTTTTAACAGTTGCTGTGCATGGGCTAAACGCCGAATACAGTTTTCGACAATCACCACAGCACCATCGACAATAATGCCGAAATCGAGTGCACCTAAACTCATCAGATTTGCACTGATATTTTTCTGTGCCATCCCGGTTAAGGTAAACAGCATAGAGAGTGGAATGACACAGACAGTAATCAAGGCAGCACGGATATTCCCTAAAAACAGGAACAGAATGATGATGACCAGAATTGCTCCCTCTACCAAGTTTTTCTGAACGGTTTTAATCGCCTTCTCAACCAAGGTGGTACGGTCGTACACCGTTTCAATCACCACCCCTTTAGGCAAACTATTCTGAATATCTTGAAGCTTGGCATCCACAGCTTTAGAAACAGTCCGGCTATTTCCACCCATCGCCATCATGGCAATACCTAAAACGGTTTCTTTACCGTTATAGGTTGCGCCACCGGTTCTTAAATCATGCCCAATAGAGACTTGCGCAATATCACCAACCCGAATTGGGCTGCCATTTGGGCTACCCAGCATGGTGTTCTCAATATCAGAAAGACCATTGAATGTACCCGGTATACGTACCGTCAGTTGCTGACCATTGGCTTCAATATAACCTGCACCTCGGTTCTCATTATTTTGTGCTAAAGCCTGTTGCAGTTGTTCTAATGAGATATTCAGTTGCTGCATCCGGTTTAAATCAGGAGACACCACATAGGTTTTTTCAAAACCGCCAATACTGTTGACCTCTGCGATCCCCTCAACACGCTGCAATTGAGGACGTACAATCCAGTCCTGAATCTCACGCAAATCCATCGCCGTGTATGCAGTTCCATCAGGCTTTTTTACATTTGGATCTGCCCTCAGTACCCATTGATAAATTTCACCCAGACCCGTAGAAACTGGAGACATCGTCGGTGCGATTTGAGCAGGCAACTCAGATTGCACCTCCTGTACCCGTTGGTTAATCTGCTGACGGGCCCAATAAATATCAGTGCCATCTTTAAAGACGATGGTGACTTGAGAGAGTCCGTAACGGGATATGGAACGGGTAAGCTCCAGATTCGGAATGCCTGCCATGGCATTTTCAATAGGATAGGTAATCCGCTGTTCGACCTCAAGCGCAGTGAAACCATTGGCTTGAGTATTAATCTGGACTTGAGTATTGGTAATGTCGGGTACAGCATCAATTGGAAGTTTCTGATAGCTATACACCCCGACCGCAATCCAGGTACAGACAAAGAGCATCACCCAAATCGCATTTTGTATGGAAAAATGAATGATTCTTTCGAATAAACCTTCTGGTTTCGGCAGATCAGAATTAATGCTCATGGCCTGCCTCGTCTTTTTCTAATTCAGATTTGAGCAAGAAACTGCCTTGAGCGATATACTTCTGCCCTTCGGTCAGCCCAGAAATCACTTCAAGCCATTGTCCATCACTTGAAGCCTGCCCCAGTTGCACTTTCTGTGCTTTCAAACGGACTTGGCCTTTTTGTTCTGAATCTATGATGAAAATACTGTCTTCACCTTCAATACTTTGCAGCGCAGACTTTTGAATCCGTAGGGCTGATTTTGTAGGAGCTTCCGAAATCAACACCCTCACCAACACATTAGGACGCAACTCAGCCGCTTGCGCATCGAGTTTTGCACGCACCACCAGACGCCCTGTTTGTATATCTGCTTGAGAGGTTAAGTTTTGTACAATAGCTCTATAGGCTTGTTCTGAATCATTCACTTTAAAGTCAATTTTTTGTCCGGCTTGCAGTTGACCTGAGAATTGATTCGGCAAATTAAACTCAAGCCATAAATCTTTCAGCTGCTCAATAACAAAGATTTGATCAGCCAATTGTACATTTTCACCAACCACAATATCTTTTTGACTGATCACCCCGGAGATCGGCGCTCGAATCAAAAAGCGTCCATTGTTATTGCCGCTCGCCCCTAATGCATTTAAACGTGCTTGTGAGGACTGGACAGTAATCTGTGCTTGACGGTAGGCATTTTCTGCACGCTGGTAATCCTGTTTGGCAGAAATTCCCTGTGACCAGAGTTGCTGTTCGCGCTGGTAATCTTGACGGGCCAAATCCAGATTCGCCTGTGCCATACGCAAGGTTGCCTGTTGGTCGATCAGTTCAGGAACGATCAGTACAGCCAGCGTTTGCCCTTTTTGCACGCTCTGTCCTAAAGCCACATTGACCTGCTCAACATGACCACTAAAGTTAGGGGAGATATGCGCTTGTTGATCGGTATTCACCACCAATTTACCTGGCAGGGTCGTGAGCTTTTCAACCAATCCTGTGGATGCAACAGCAACTTTTAAACCTTGTTCAACCATTTGTTGGCTGGTCAGTTGTATTTCGCCTTCTTCAGAACTTTCTTCATCAGAATGTTCAGCATTTCCCTCATCATGGCCATGTCCCTCAGATTCATTTGTTTTGGAACTTAACCAAATAGTGACACTGACCAAGATCGTGATAATAATCAAAATCGTGATCATGAGAGACTGAGATAATTTTCCGTTTTGCTTGGCTTTCATTTTATCGTGCTCCCCCATTGATTAAGTTTTGTGATGCTTCGACTACCTCTTTATTCAGTTGTATATAGGCATCCGAACGGCTAATTTCTTCATAACTTGTGCCAATACTGAGTGCTTCAGCTGTGAGGGCCGTTTGCCAAGCCTGACGTAGAATTTGTAATTGACCCAATCGAAGATTCTGCAGTTGAGTGGTTGCTTGCTGAACGTCGGTAATTGACAGTTTTCCTGCCTGAAAACCTTGTAAAGTACGGCTCTGAACTTTGGTCGCCAATGTAAGTTGTGCTGTGGTGGCATCGAACTGGCTACGTAAACCTTTGAGCTGATGCATGCTGTTGGCAATATCGAGTATTTGTTGCTTCAGCTCACGCTGCTGCTGTTGGTTCAGCAGTATTTGCTGTTGCTGGACCATCGGGATCGCATATTGCTGGCGGTTAAAAATATTCAGGGGAATATCTATGCCCATTGCCAAAGTCGTATCGTTACTTTCATTGGGAGTTTTGCTACGTTTCATGCCTACATTTAAAGTGGGATTGGGACGTGCCTGTATTCTTAGATTTTCAATTTGATGATCCGATTGCTGAATATTCAAGGCATACAGTTTTTCTAGCCACCCTTCAGCGATATAACGTTGTACAGTTTGATGACTTTGCTCTGGCCAAGGAATAGCGGTTTTATTCAATTGAAGGTGTGAAGACGTTTCTCCCCACAAATGAGACAGCTGACGACCAGCGGATTGTTGATTCAGCATCGCTTGCTGATAAAGTCGTTGGAATTCTAGCGCTTCAATTTGAGCGCGCTCAAAATCAACCAGTGCAATACTGCCGGCCTGATAGCGTTTCTGCGCACTGTCCAGATTGGCTTTACTTGTTTTTAATTGTGATGAATAAGCAGACTGTTCAACCTCAGCAAGTGCAAATTGCGACCATGCAAATCTAACAATCAGTTGGCTTTGCGCCTTCCATAATTGCTGTTGCAATTGGATTTGTTGATCCGAGGTATTGGCAATTATCTGATTCAGCTTACGCTGACCAAATAGATCTAGTGATTGACGAATACCGACATTGAATTCCTGTTCTTGATCCGAGCCAAAGCCAGATTGCTCTATGCTTATACTTGGATTCTGCCATAACCGGCTTTGCTGGATATTCAATTCAGAAATCTGCTGGCCTTGTTGCCACAGCTGATCTTGAGTCTGGTAACTTTGTAATTTTGCTAAAGCGGATTCAAAGCTGGTAACGTTTTCAGCATGGCTGTATTGCATAGCTGCTGTACACATACAGGCAAGCAAACTATGACACAAGAATGCCATTGATTGTAAAGACATGATTTTTCCCACTTATTTAAATAATAAAAGTGGTGGGAATGTTTTAGGCTACCCCACCATGAGCGGGGAAAATTCGGGAGGTGGGCTTTGTTGAAATAGGTCAGGTGGCTGATAACTGTTATTCCAATAGAAATGTGGAATAGTTTTATCATCTGAAGGTAGAGTTAACAGGCTGATTTTTTCATTTTGCACAATCAAGTGCGTCATCGACGGTAGATGATCTTGATGATCTTCACCGATTTCTAAATCGCTACTGACTGTTTTTATGTTTTCTGACTGTCCATTATGATCGTGTTGACGACTATCGCTGGCACATAAGGTATTTTGGTGATGACCAAAATGATAAGTTTGCAACACCTGCGCCTGCTCTTCATGGACACAAAAGGCTGCCGCCACGTTCCACAGGCTTTGGAACATGAACAGGGTCACCAATACTGTAATCCATTTTACTGAACGCATAATTGCATCAAAATTAATATTTGAATTGATTATAAGGCTTGGAGTAAGACTAAGGTCAATAGTTTGCTAATAAAAAATAGTAAGCTTAAGGGGATTTTTAGAGTTTTTTAAATTCTTCTAGTTAGTCATTTTATTTAAATAAAAGGCGTCTACATACTCGGTGGCTATTCAATGCCATTCTTGTTTAGTTATTATTCGATAATCACGATTTCCCATAACAGGTATAACGTGATTATTGATTGCCCCAACGTTTCTAGCATTGGTATCAGGCGTCCAAGTTTTTGTCAGATAAAACTCTTCAGCGAGTTGCTTGAATGTATAAGCTCCTTGCTCCAACGTTACCAATCTTTCTTCAGCTTTCTGTACGACTGGATCAATACCTTGCGAAATTAACTTACGTGCTTCATCAGCCTTTTGTCTTGCCCATCTCCCACCAACTTCAGGATAAGTACCTAAACCCAACCACGACCATTTACCAGTGCTAGGTTTTTTATATCTTAGTTCCCATCGCTTATTGCCTTTATGATGGACTACGAAATGCAAATTATCCCCATCATTCACCCGATATTCTTTTTCTTCAGGCTCCAATGAACTAAGTATTGTATCTCTCATTGGGAATTTATTTACCTCAGCTCGCTTCATAATCTTTCTTGTATGGTGGCTTTTCACTAACTCACACTATACACAGCAACAAGCTATGTACTCATTCATACAAAGTTATATACAGGCATAAAAAAAGCCCTAAACACTGATGTTTAAGGCTTTTTAATTCATATATCGTAATGTAACAACATATAAATTGGTGGCGACAATTGAACTAAGCACATAAGTATTTGTTATATATAACTTTTAAATAATGTTGTTTTTTAAGTGATACATATAGTGATACAAGCTGCGCTTTACTGGGTCAATTTGTAGATTAATTAACCTTAATTAATTGTAGGGCTTCATTGACGGAAAGAGTCGAGGAAATTCTATAGGTGTGCTGAGAATTTGGCTCTAAATTGATTGTTTCTTCAACTTGAGAATATGGGCAAAATGATGAGGCGGCCAAATCAACTTTGATTTCGTACTCTTGAGGCTTTAAATAAACCGTTGCCCGCTCATTCGGTTTCAAGGCAAAGACTTTTTTATTATTTATATACACTCGGTGAATACAAGCTGCACCCCAAATCCCGCCATCTCTAACAATTGTAAGAGGTGTGTTACGTTCGTCTGTCTTGGTAAAATGTTCTTTGGAATATATTCGCTCTGAACTGACTCCTTTAGCGCTATTTGAAGCCGTTGGAGTTGTCGCACAACCGCTAAGGAGGGAGAAAGACACAAGGCCTAAGCATAATAATTTTTTCATTGTTGTTTACCTTAAATTTTTCTTTAAAAGAGATTTGTCTCAGGTATACCCGCAATAGCGGTCTGTTTCGCTCTGGCTTGCTTCACACTGCATTTAAATTCTAAAAACAATAAATCCCACATCCGCATAATTAAAACCAACTACGGGGCAAATGGGAGCAATGCCGTTTGAGACAAGGTTAGTTGAAAATTGGCTCACGCACTACACACGCTATACCCTGGACAAAAGGCGAATTTTCTAAGACTTCGCCTTTTGTGATTAAAGCTTATTCGCTAACTAGTAAATACTCACCGCTTACACTTTGAATGATTGTTCCCTTTGTTGACTTGAGAACAGTCATTGAGGTTGAGTTGATAGAGTTATCTTTAACCGCTACTTCTGCTAGGGTAGTGAATTGTTCTTCGGTTAATTGCGTTACGGTCATGATTTGTTTCCAATTTAAGGTTTAAGTGAAGTTTAATAGCGTTTTAACTCATGCTATCAGTAAAAGTTTGTTAAGCGGTGACTTAACATGTTGATTTAATAACCAATTAAAATGATATTTCGATTGATTTTATCGATTAATAAATAAAAGGTGTGAGTTAAAGAAATTTTGCCCAATTTTTTATCAATCTATCCCCGTTATTGGTTCGTCAGTTCGCTTCGCTCACTTCCTCTCCCTCTTAAATATGATTGAACAATACCGCTGTTGTTACCTGTGTCATTGAACAGTCCTATATAGGTTATATAGGACTGTATAAGTTAATAGGCAGACAACGAATGAGATATTGCCCTTCAATATTGTTACTCCAAGGCTTAGAAGGTTTTTCACCTTTAAAAAAAAGTGCGTACTTTTTGCGAAGATCAACATTCTAAAAAGTGCGTACTTTTTGCGAAGTCACTCTTTAAAGTTCCGCTTGAGGTCACTCACTTTTCGACTGATTGCTTTGTTTAATTCGCCATTTTTAGTGATCGTTTGATTAAAGCTGCGCTTGTGTCTGCTTATGCTGTAGTGCTCTTTCGTCTGCTTGCCAAACATTGCCACCGATTCCCGATAAAGTTTTTTGTCGTCTGCCGTTGCGTTCTTGCTGAGCCGGGTAAACTTCAAACGATCAAAGGCACATTGAATGATCTCGGGCAAGTTACTGAGGCTGTTATTCACTCCAAACTCAGAAACGGCGCAATTCACTTCTGTTCTAAATCGGTGCTCGCTCTCAGGAAGGTTTAGCCCCCTGTCTGTCGTTTTGCAATACGAGGTATGATATGCAAGTGAACCGTCAGGATTTACCCCGATACAATAACCATCCTCAAGTTTTTTCAGGAGATTAACGGGAGTCTCTGGGATTGGCGTAAAAACCTTTTCGTTTTTATATACGCGCTGATTGGTTGAGCCTTCAATATAGGCTAATGACTTATAAAGCGCCGTAAGCAATGCTTTGCTTTTAGCATTGTAGAAATCGAGTGAAGCCTCTATGCGGATTACTTTGATGTCGCTGTATGTCACGCCGTAACGCTCCAAACATTGGATGATTGCTTTTAGGTCCTTTCTCGACCTTACATCGTGCACCTGCTTAATGGTGAATACATTGCCTGATTGCTCAATGCCGTTCTTATCGCTTTCGATGTAGTACCGCGTGCCAGTCTTTTCGGTTAAGTATTTTTTGATACAGTGGCGCGTAGTTGGTTTTTTTACTTCAAACTGTAAAGTAATGAAGTCAATGACTGGCTTGATCTCAATGCCCATCGCTTTAAAGTCATAGTTGTGTATGTCGCTATAAATCTCGGCTTCCCATTCGTCCGCATGATTAGCGTTGTCGGCATAGCGTTGGCGCATACCCTGCAATTGTTGCTCTAGGTCTTCATCTGATATTTTGGATGATACGGTAATGATGTTGCCTTCGTCTGCTAATGATTCCAATAGCAATTGGTCGAGTTCATCATCAAGTCTTGCCGTTAATACTTCTTGGGCATTGCCACCCACCGACACAGCTTTGCCCATTGAAGACTTAACCAAATCCTGGCCTGAATATAGGCTGTCTAGCTTGCTTAAGGTCTCGGCTTCGCTTTCATAAATCGAATTGACGTGATGGGATGAAGCCGTATAATTAGGGGTGTAAATTGCGTTCATATTTTAAGCTCTGTATGACGTACAACGGCGTTGTGACTTGTGCCCACAGCGCCGTTTTTATTTATATGAATATCTCGTCAAGTTCGTCGAAGTCTTGCTCGTCCGCTTCAATCAAAACTGATTTCAAAGAAGGGGCATAGGTGTTTAAGATCGCTTTGCCATTGCTTGTAAGAGCAAGCGTGGTACATAGAGAGCCGTTTCTTGATTCGCGCCCCATACGCCCGATTAGATCGCGTTTGGCGAGGTGATTGACGCTACATAAGACAGCTTGCTTCGTTGCGGTATAAGTCAATGATTGTCTAAGTTGCGTCAGGTCAATCAATGAACCGTCTAGGTTGCCGCTTTCGATTCTTTGTAATATTTCAACTTGCTTGGGGGTTAATCTCAATTTGATTGACTCCTAAATTAAAGAGGACGGTTTTAGCGTCCTCTTTTTAATGTCCAATTGTCTGCGGTCACATCAATTCGAGTTCTTTTAATGCTCTTATTTTTCGGTTTAATTCGCGCTTAATATCCCCGTACTTAAGCTCGAAGCCCGCAACTTTGTAATAGTAAACAGCGTAACGGCACACCTCATCAATGCCCGCCTCTGTCTTTAAATCAGAATCACCACCATTTTCATCAAGGATATTTAATACAATCTCATTAATAGATTCATCACTTAGGCTCGGGAGTTGGTTCACTTTGGTAGTTTCCTTGTGTGGCGTCAGGGTTACGCGTACGAACTCAAGCAAGGATGATTCGGTATATGCCAGTTTTCCATTTACAACATGGGTTGTAATCTTGTAGCCGTTGCTTCGGTCTGCATGGTGACGACTATTTTTCGTCAAGAATCCAAACCATTTCTTGGCATTGCCTTTTAGATGAGTTGCAAGAAGTTCCGCTGCTTGTTGTTGTGTTAAGTATTTCATTTCGCCCTCTTATGCCGTCTGATTCATAAGTTGCTTATGCCACTGAATAAGCTCTGCATAGTCAAAATAAACGTGCGCTTGTTTTGATGTGCCCGTTTTCAGGGCCTTTGGAAAGTCAGGGTCTTTTAGCATTAATTTATTTAAACCATCAACACTCAAGCTAAGGGCTTTTGCTGCGTCTTTCTTTGATACCCGAATAGGTAGGATTTGCATTAGGGTTTCCGTGTCTATATGTCTTCACGGATACTTATACAAGGAAATACTTACCGCCATAAAAGTGGCAGTAAGCACTAAATGTTGTTTTTTTAATCAATTAAGATGTTTTTATTTTTGCTTTTGGGTTCGGATTCAAAATTGCTCTCATTCGCTCTTTTAACCTCTTTAAGCCGCTCGCTTCGATTTCCTGTTTATCTAATTGCCAATCTATGTAGGTTGACCTAGTTTTTCCGCTTGGTAGTTCGCCTTTTTCATTAAGATACATTTTTTCCCACAACTCGATAGCAAGTCCTAACTCGGGTGCATAGAATTTATTTTCCTTATTTTGCGCCTGATGGAATGATGGAATGGACTTAATTTGATCTTCGTCAAAGAGAAAATTACCTCTTACAAATTCTTTACCGATTCCAAGTTCAGCAACTACAAAAGCTAACTCAATTGATTCGTGATCCCTTATTGCATAGAATTCTTTAACGACTGTGTGCGTATCTTCGTTAACTTTACTTTTAAGTAGCACATACTCCCCAACCTTACCGCACTTCATCACTGAGATAATTTCTATTGGTGTGTTCTCGGTCATCAATACGCTGCATAATTCACGGGTGCTAATCGAACCTATATCTACCTTTAGATAGTCCTCGTAATCATTTTCTATACTGTCAGCGAAGTAGTCTGCATCTGCTTGGTAACCTATTAGAGACACTTGGCAAATATCGTATTTCGCTCTGATAAAAATGTCCAAATAACCATTGGAAACATAGTGCATTAATGTGAACTCATTGCATTTTTGCTTTGTTAGCTTTTGAATTGCGGCAATTGCCTCCAAGTAATTAATCACGTGAATTAGTCCCTGTCTTCTTGAATTGGATGACGCTGTCGTCTGCTAGTTGCTCTAAATGATCCGCATACCACTGCATAATAATTCTGCGGTCTTGTAGGTATTGAGCCTTGTTATATACCCCTGCCACACCGTCTTTAACATGGGCTAAGGCTGCCTCAATGTGTCTCTCATCAAAACCCCGGTTATTAAGTAACGTACTGGCTATATGCCTAAAGCCGTGTGGTGTCTGCCTGCCTTGATAGCCCATACGGCGCAAAGCCATGATGAATACCGTGTCTGATTTGGGCGCATGGTTGTTTGTTCTACTTGGAAATAAATAATCAGACTGACCACTCAATAACTTTAAGTTATTGAGTAATTGCACCGCTTGAGTTGGCAACGGAACGATATGCTCACGGCGTTTTTTCATACGTTCTTCGGGAATATTCCAAAGCGCATTGTCTAAATCAAATTCGTGCCACTTCGCTTCTCTTAGCTCACTGGGACGGCAAAACAACATAGCCAAAAGCTGCAACCCTATGCGACTGTCTAAGGTCGGGTAGCCATTGATAGCCCGCAGCAAGGCAGGCAATTCCCTCTCGCTTACATGAGCCATATTTTCTTTTTTGCCTTTCTCTAAAAACTTTCCTAAACCTTCAAGGGGGTTATAGTCTATTCGCCCAGTAACTTTTGCATAATCGTAAATGTCTCTACACATCGCAGCAATGCGGTTCACTTGTTCGTAAATTTTGAACTCTTGCTGTATTCCCTTTAGGTGATTCATCCATTCAATAGGTCTAATCGAGGTAAATAGCTTCTTCCCGAATGTAGGAAAAATATGCTTCTCTAATGCCCCCTTGTTTCGGGTCATCGTATCCGCGACCCATCTATTGAGCTTGGTATCTAACCACTCACGAGCCAAAGCTTCAAATGTCGCCGTGTTATCTTCTAGTTCTTTTGCTTTACGGTCTTGCTTTGTAAGAATTGGATTTAAGCCGTTGCCTATGTCATTAAGTAATTCTTGTGTTTTCTTGCGTGCTAACTTCCCTTTGATTGAGGGGTATCCACCAATACCTAACCATGACCATTTCCCATCGGGCTTTTTAAACCGCAGTTGCCATGATTTAGTGCCATTCGCTTTGACAAAAAAGTAAAGTCCATTGCCGTCAAGCTCGCGATAATCTTTATCTTCGGATTCTAAGTTTTCGAGAACGGTATCTGACAGCGGTCGCTTTTTAATATCTGACCTTTTCATCCTTGTATCACTTCGGTTTCAATAATTATCGAATGATACAAGGTGTGATACACGGCAAGCAATACTATAGTTATTGATGATTCGTTATAAATACACGTAAAAAAGCCCTGAATCCGTTACAGATCAGGGCTTTCCAATTCATAAGTCGTTATGTAACGTCATGTGAATTTATAAATTTGGTGGAGGTGGCGGGAGTTGAACCCGCGTCCGCCAGCATTACGCTCGAGAATACTACATGCTTAGATATCGTCTATTGTTTTAACTCTTTGTGACCCGACGAACAGGATACAAATCGCGATCCTCTTAATTTAGTATAAAGCCCCGAGGCTTGACTTTATACGGCCTTGTGTGCGTGCGCTTCAGTCGGTCTCTAACCACAAGTATTCGGAGAGGCGGACAAGCTGCCCTTAGGCAGCTAGAGCGTATGATTCGTCGTTTGCGACTAAAAATGCAAATTTGATTTACGAGAGAAAATGCGCTCTCGGCATGCATCTATGAGTTTCATCACCAGCGTCGAAGCCAGAAACACCCCCAAAGTACAAAGCAATCATAGCATAAATGTCAAAAATTACGACCTCTTTTCTAAACATTTACACAACTAGATGCGCTTAATGACATTATTGCGCTAATATTTTACTTTTCAAGCCTAATAACAGAAAAAATTATGAGCTATTTACTTGCACTCGATCAGGGGACGACCTCAAGTCGTGCGATTATTTTCAACGAACATGGACAAGTTCAGGCAACCGCTCAACGTGAAACCCATATCAAAACACCACATTCAGGTTGGGTTGAGCAAGATGCCCAAGAAATCTGGACTACACAGATCGCAGTCGTACAACAAGCACTTGCCTCTGCTCACATTCTTGCTAAAGACATTAAAGCCATTGGGCTGACCAACCAACGCGAAACAACCATAGTATGGGACAAGCGTAATAGTCAGCCACTCGCTCCTGCCATTATCTGGCAAGACCGTCGCGCAACCGAATGGTGCAACCAACTCACCCAACAAAATTTACTCGATACAATTCAGCATAAAACCGGTTTACGCATAGACCCCTATTTCAGTGCCGGCAAACTGGTATGGTTATTGGAAAATATAAATGGCTTACGCAAACTTGCCGAACAAGGGCATGTCGCGTTTGGCACGGTCGATAGCTGGCTGATGTGGAACTTAACCCAAGGTGATGAACATGTCATTGAAGCCAGTAACGCTTCTCGCACCATGCTGATGAACCTGCAAACTCAAACTTGGGATGAAGAACTGCTTGAGCTATTTAATATTCCTCATTCCGTTTTACCCAAAATTATTTCATCCGATAGCTATATTGCTGATACTGCCACCGGTTTACTGGGTGCCAACATCCCAATTACCGGTATTTTGGGCGATCAGCAATCTGCGCTTTTTGGTCAATCCTGTTTTGATGTAGGTACGGCGAAAAATACCTACGGTACCGGTTGCTTCATGCTATTTAATACCGGTCATCAAGTTCAATTTAGCCAAAATAAATTACTCAGTACACTTGCATGGCAATGCCAAAATCAAACCTGCTATGCACTGGAAGGCAGCGTGTTTATGGCAGGAGCCATTGTGCAATGGCTACGTGATGGTTTAGGGATTATTCAAAACAGCAGCGAGGTTGAAAAACTGGCTTGCCAAGTGGACGATACTGACGGCGTAGTTCTGGTACCTGCTTTTACCGGACTCGGCGCGCCACATTGGGACAGTGATGCTCGTGCCCTGCTTTGCGGGATGTCTCGCGGAACCAACAAAGCCCATATCGCGCGTGCAGCCTTAGAATCGATTGCTTTTCAGGTGTCCGATGTGCTGATGGCCATGCAGGCAGACATTAGCCATCCTTTAAAAGAATTACGCGTAGATGGGGGTGCCAGTCGCAATGATATGCTGATGCAATTTCAGGCAAATATTCTTAATGTTCCGGTACTGCGTCCAAAAATGCTGGAATCAACTGCATGGGGTGCGGCAGCAATGGCCGGTTTAAAGGCAGGCGTATTTTCTAATTTGTCAGAGATTTCCAAATCTTGGCAGCTAGACCGGGCATTTGAGCCAAATATGAATGCGGATCAGCGTCAAAGTCGTTTAACTCAGTGGCAAACGGCTTTAAAGCGGTCACGATCGGATATATAAGGTTAACGGCAATATTCTTTATCTTAAAAGCCGCTGAATTCAGCGGCTTTTTTTATGTCATGAATGATGAGCATTAATGCACGTGACTACCGCCCCCCGTACCCAATTTGGGGCGTGGTGCGAGCCAGACGATTAAAGCCGCAAAAACAAAAACCATCGCTAAAATCAAAAATACATGGTTGGCTGATAAAGTTAGAGCTTCCTTATCGACCAGACTTGATATATAGCCCAATGCCCCTTGTGAACTCACCCCAGCTTGTGTCAGGGTATTTTGTACTTCATCCACATGTAAGTTGGAAACCATTTCACTACGTGCAACTTTGGCATGGTCATCCCAAAGCGTTACGGCAATGGAAGCACCGATTGCCCCGGCCATGGTACGCAAGAAATTCATTAAGCCGGCAGCAGATGCCATTTCATGTGGCTGTACCGAAGCCAGTGCCATATTGGATAAAGGAATAAAGAAAAACGGTACCGCAAAACCTTGTAGAATTTGTGGCCATGCCAATGCCATAAAATCAGCATCAGTTGTCCAGAAAGCACGCATCAAGGTCACTACCGCCAGAAGACTTAAACCAAAACTGGCTAAAATCCTTTGGTCGTACTTGGTCGCCATTTTTGCCACAATCGGGGACATGAGCAAACTACCAAAGCCCATGGTCGCAGTGAGATAACCTGCCCATGTTGCGGTATAGCCCAAGTTAATCTGTACCCATTGTGGAATCAATACAATACTGGAGAAGAATGCCCCAAAGGCAAAGGCTAAAGACAAGACTGAGAAGGTAAAACCACGATATCTAAAAATCTGGATATTGACGACAGGATGCTGCTCAGTCATTTCCCAGATGATAAACAGAACTAATCCGACTACTGTTATCACAGCCAAGACACAAATGAAGGTACTGTTAAACCAGTCATTTTCATGTCCAAGATCGAGCATCAACTGTAATGCACCAATCCACAAAATCAGTAAAAACAGTCCAATGGTATCAATTCTGATTTTTGAAATTAACGTTTCCGCAGGTTTTAACAAGCGCAATGCGGCAATCGCACAGAAAATTCCGACTGGAATATTAATAAAGAAAATCCAGTGCCAAGACAGATTATCACTAATCGCACCACCCAAAATTGGACCCAAAATCGGTCCAACCACAGTGGTCATCGCCCACATGCCCATGGCTTGTGATTGCTTTTCCGGAGGGAAAATGCGCATTAACAAGGTCTGACTGAGCGGCATGATCGGCCCACCAAACAGGCCTTGTCCAATTCGGCAAAAGACCAGCATTTCCAAACTGGTAGATAATCCACACAGAATGGAAAAAACTGTAAAGCCAATCAGACTGATCACAAACAGTCGCACCGCACCAAAACGCCCGGCCAGCCATCCGGTCAGCGGGACACAAATCGCTTCCGCAACCGCATAGGAGGTAATAACCCAAGTCCCCTGGGAACTGGAAACCGCCAGACTGCCGGTAATATGCGGCACGGAGACATTGGCAATGGTCATGTCCAGAACCACCATAAAATTGGCCAGAGCCAATACAAAGGCAGCAAGGATCAGGCGCCCCCCTTTCAGGTCGCCAAATGGTACGTAGTTATTATTATTCATAAGCGACTACTTCGAAGCGAGGTTGATTTTCGCTTCCATCGATAAGCCTACACGTAATGGATGTTCAGCCAGCTCTTTAGGATCAAGGGCAATACGTACCGGTAAACGCTGAACCACTTTAATCCAGTTACCCGTCGCATTTTGCGCAGGAATTAAGGCAAATGCTGACCCTGTACCACCTGAAAAGCCAACCACTGTGCCATGAAACTCAACATCATCACCATATAAATCAGAAGTTAGAGTGGCTTTCTGCCCGGGTTGCACTTTTGTCAGCTGACTTTCTTTAAAGTTGGCATCGACATACAGTTTATGAATCGGTACCAGCATCATTAACACGGTACCTGCGGCAACACGCTGCCCCACCTGAATATTACGGCGGGTGATTACGCCGTCAAACGGTGCTTTAATTTCAGTACGTTCCAAATCAAGCAAAGCCTGTTTCAGTTTTGCCTGAGCAATTAGCACATCCGGAGTTGAGGTTTCATTACTGCCGCGAATCAGCGCTTCATTTGCAGCTAAAGTACTTTGTGCCGCTTTTTGACTGGATTGTGCCTGAGCCAAGCCGGCTTTAGCCAAATCCAGACCGGCTTGAGCATTATTCACGGCACTTTGTGCAGTGCTGAGTTCTTCTTTCGAAATCGCACCTGATGCACTTAATTTACTACGACGCGCCAAATCATCCTGCGCCTTATTAAATTCAGCTTGTGCTTTAGCCACCTGCGCCTCTGCACTATGAATACCGTCATCACTGACAAACACTTGTGAATTTAATGCACTGCTATTGGCTTGCGTCTGCTTGTATTGACGTTTTGCTTTCATCAATTCTGCTTGCGCCTGTGCAACCGCAATTTCTGCATCACGTTTGTCGACCCGGACCAAGACATCGCCCTGTTTGACCTGTTGCGTGTCGCTGACCAGAACTTGCCCAACCTGACCATTCACCATTGAGGTGATCGAAGCGGTTTCTGCACCGACATAGGCATTGTCGGTAGTGACTGAATGATTTAAAAATAATGCCCAGATTGCATATAAGATCACTGCAATAATAAAGATCATTGCGACAATACTTAAGGCTTTCTTGCGTTTTGCTTTTGCAGCAGTGTCCGAAATTTCTTTGTCTGGCTGTGTTTCTGGCAGGGTATTTTGAGCATCTGTCATCGATTATTCCTAAATCCAGCAGACTTGGTCATTACACATCATATATGTCGTTCTGATTGATCTGAAACGAACAGCTATGCAAGACAAATGAATGTCATGAGATGGTGTCGATGAGAAAGTCATTTCTTGTTTAATATTGACGACACATTTTAATGACAAAAAATCATGATGTGATAATAAAAATGTAACTCACCAGTCTTTAAAAATGATTTCGGCACTGAATTTTCATTCAATGCCGAATATTTAATTCACTTCTTTTGAGTTTAAATGACCAAGCTTAAACTGAACTTAATAAGCATAAGAAGCAATCGCAGTGGCAATCGGCTTGTCTTCATCATTGATCAAAGTCATGCGCATAGTGCAGCCCTTACGTCCTAAACGTAAGGTTTCAGCACGGGCAATAAAATATTTTCCACGACCTGGAGCTAAATAATCGACCCGCATATCAACAGTTGCCAAACGAGTCACTTTTTTAATGGTATCCGGCAGGTCATTCGCTTCTGCTTTTTTATATAACTCGCCCATCGCAACAATGCCGCCAATACTATCCAGAATAGTTGCAGCCACACCGCCGTGTAAAATTTGAAAGGCAACATTGCCAATCATAAAAGGCTGCATTTCAATATAGGCTTCAATTTGTCCATCCACAACACGCATGACCATCTCGTTATGTTTGAAG